>Ga0209716_1000237_pt1 | contig 57240 bp, 37 predicted proteins | sample COGITO_mtgs_1205_FD_184811 | JGI IMG/M metagenome (GOLD analysis project Ga0209716, IMG submission 184811) | Pelagic marine microbial communities from North Sea - COGITO_mtgs_120531 (SPAdes) (version 2) | ecosystem: Environmental > Aquatic > Marine > Epipelagic ... | reverse complement strand
ACCCCGCCCCAAACAGCAACCAACATGGCCGCCGACAGCACCCAACAGCCGCGCGCGGACCGCGCCGCCGCCACGGCACCGGCGGACGACGTGTACGCATTTCAGCGACACACACACATAAACATGGGACAGGATTGGTACCACGAACAGCCGCCAGACGACACCTTGCTGGCCATATACGCCGCGTGGGACGGCCGCATAGGCTCGTGCTCTGGACAATTGACGCGGTGGATGTACATTGGCCTGGGCGACGGTGGCGAAGTGTGGTCGCAGTGCTCCGGCGAAGACGACGGGTCGTGCTATGGCCCAGAGGCGATCGACGTGTGCGGCCCGGCCGGCCCCGTGCTGAGCGACGAGGACTTTGAATACGTAGTGGCCGACACCCTGGACGAACTGCTACACTGGAACGAATGGGAGTGGCACACCCGCATGACGGACCTGACGCCGCGGTACCCAGCGCTGCACATAGAGTGCCTGCGCGCTGTATGCACCGAGTACGACGTGGACGACGCGTACGACAGCGACGACGCGCGCAGGTACGACTCCGACGTGGGCGGTGACAAGGACAGCATCGCGCACGAACTGCGCTGGCTCCGCGCGCACGCACTGTACGTGACGCGTCTCAAGGCGCAGCACGGTGCCGACTGCCCCGTGCGTCTGTGGAAACCATGAGACGCGCCACACCGTGACATCCAGACGCCACGCCGGGCGACAAACACGGCATGAGGCACCAATGCACCACTCAAAAACACAGCCCTCACACCCACGCACACACCATGTCTTTTATAGAACAAGATGCATTTCAAAAAGCGTGCGCGGGGGGCGACCTGGGCGTGGTGCGGGAGCTGCTTGCACTCACGGGCGCCCGTGCCATCGACGTGCACGCCGACGACGAACGCGCATTTCGAAAGGCGTGTCGCAACGGCCACCTGGACGTAGTGCGCGAGCTGCTGGCGCTCACGGGTGACCGCGCCGTGGACGTACACGCTGCACCCGAGTCTGCGTTCCTATTGGCGTGCGAGCATGGCCGCGCGGGCGTAGTGCGCGAGCTCCTCGCGCTCACGGGACACCGCCGCATCAATGTGCACGCGCAGAGAGCAATCGCGCTGCGATGGGCTTGCCACAACGGTCACACGGCCGTGATGCGGGAGCTGCTGTCGCTCACGGACAGCCGCGCCGTGGACAGGAGCGTTGTTACCGAGGTGTTTCACGAGGCGTGCTGGCGCGGTTGGCTGGGCGTAGTGCGGGCGTTCCTTGCGACCACAGGCGCTTACCGCATTGACAGAAAGACACTGTATACAGCGTACGACTACGCCGTCTGGATCGGGGAGACGAGTGTGGTCGAGGAGCTGTTGGCAGTGAACGACGACCGCCGCATTCCCGCGCACACCATTACAAACTTGCACGGTTATCACGTGCTGGATGTCGTGTGCGGGCGGGGATACCTTGACACACTGCGCACTCTATTGGCGCTCACGGGGGACCGCCGCCTGGACGTGCACCAACACTACGAGCAAGCGTTCTGCTCAGCGTGCACACACGGCCGTTTGGCCGTTGTGCGCGAGCTGCTGGCCCTGGACGGCGACCGCCGCGTGGACACCCACGCGATGAGAGACCACGGCTTCCGCGCAGCATGCGCTGGGCGATATACGGACGTTATGCAAGAACTGTTGGCACTGCCGCTCGACCGAGCACCAACCTTTGCCGCGCAACGGAAGTGTGCATCGCGGTGCGAGAGCGCTGCCGCTGCGTGGACAACAGATGCGCCCACGTGGCGACGGTGCCGCGTGCGCATGAGCGCGCTGCGCCCTGCCCTGCGAGCGCAAGTGCGCGACGGGGCGCGACGCGCGCTTTGGACAGTCCGCGCTCATGCAGTGTACAGCCGGCTACGCCGCCCCTCGAAAACGTAGCGCGGCGCGCTGCAACGCCCGCTCCCCACTGCCATACAAGCCCGGCGCGCGGCGAATCAACGCCTGAATACCACGCGCTTTCCCACCATGCCTGCATACCCCACGCGGGCACGGTCCGCGCACAATGACACTGGCGCATGGCATCACCACTCCATGCTCGCCAATCCCAGCACATCGTCAATGTCGTCGTACAGCTGCAGTTGGCGCTGTATGGCAGACAGTTCCTGTGCCATGGAGCGCGTCACGCGCGTTGCCGCGCGCCTTTCCAAGTCGCACAACGCGTCATCCAAGACTTGCACGGCATCGCGCCAGCCTTCGAGTACGCCCCCCGCATTCAACACGCACCGTTCCGTGTAATGCCCCACGCACAGCTCGCGGCGTTTTGTGTCCAGTTCCCCATACCAACCCCACGCACGCAACAAGTACCGCGTCAGGCTCAGACTATCCGCCAAAGCTGCCGCGAAATCGGGCGATTGGCCAGAACAATTCATACTGCACGGTGCTATGCTTCGTACGCACACGCTTCGCTTTGCTTTGCTTCACGCACGCCGAGTAAACGCAGCCACGCCCGCGTACCACGCCGCAACGCAGAGCAACGCCGAACTGTACATGTCATGGGCATCAACGCGTCGTTCATCAAGGCGTGCGAGGGAGGCGACGAGGACGCGGTGCACGCGGCTCTGAACCACACGCTGTGGTGCTGTAGGGCGGACCCGCACCACGACTTTGGGCGCGGGTTCATCGAGGCGTGCGCGCGGGGTCACACTGGCGTAGTGCGGCACATACTGCGGCTAGAGGGACCGCGCGACGTGATGAAAAGCCACAGAATGTTCAGCATGGGCCCGTTTTACAAAGGCTACACGGCCGCGTGCCGCGAGGGCCAATTGAATGTCGTACGGCAACTCACGGCGCACTACCGCGACAAACAAGGGCGCCAAGACGGGTGCTACTCCTGGGGCTTTGCCGTGGCGTGCGACGCGGGTCAGCTGCACGTGGTGCGCGAGCTGCTCGCGCTGCGCGGGGACGAGAGCGTGGACGTGCACGGTGACTCCCCCGAATGCCCGTTCGTCAGCGCGTGTGTCGGAGGCCACCTTGCCGTGGTGCGGGAGCTCTTGGCGTTGACGGGCGACCGCCGCATCGACGTGCATGCCCACAACGCTTTTGCGTGGACGTGCCAAGCGGGGCAAGTGCACGTCATGCGCGAGTTGCTGGCGCTCACGGGAGACCGGTACATTGACGTGCACGCCGGGAACGAGCGCGCCTTTCGTATGGCGTGCACCGCAGAGGGTCGAGATGCCGGCACGCACGCCGTGCAAGAGCTGCTAGCGTTGACGGGCGACCGCCGCATTGACGTGCACGCGCGCAATGACCACGCGTGGCACCTCGCAAACGCCGGTGGACGGGACGACGTTGCGCGGGTGCTGCTGGCGTTGACGGGCGACCGCCGCATCCCCGCACACGCCGTGCGAACGCTGTACTCCTACGACAGCGTCCTGCGCGAGGTGCTGCGCCTGCGGGACGACCGCGCGCTGCCGTACGAGTGGCAAGAACAGCAACTGGACCACAACCGCGCGGCTGTGATGCCGTGGACGCGCAGTCTGACGGCGTGGCGCGCGTCGGGCGTTCACTTGGGCACACTGCACCCCGTCATACGCCGCGCTACGCGCCCGAAAGCCGAGCGCCTGGTGTGGAGGGCCAGGCGCGTCGTGTGCGCCGCGCGGCGCGCGCAGTAGTCCGCAGAATGCACATCGCTGCGCAGCCCCGTGGTGGCGTCCAGCCGCTGCTGCGTACCCACCTCCATAGGCAACAAACACCAACCGTGCGCGCGCCCCCCGTGACTTTACGCGCACTGACATTCGCAACGCACACCATGGCACACGACGCTGAAAGCGCTGCAGAGCCAGTGTACGCCTTTGAGAACGCGCCGCTGTTCGTGCCTCGAGCAACGTGCGAGTCGCAAGCCAGGGCCCAAGAGCGCCGTGAATACGCGCGTTGGCGTGGCGACGCGCGCAACGACGACGCGATTGTGACGCTGTCCGCGCGGTGGACGGGCACGCGGGGGACGTGCTTGTGCACTTTTTACAGGGACGTGCGCGGCGGCGTGGACGACGACGGCAAGCCATGGATTGTGTACGACGGCAACGACGCCGCGTCGTGCGGCTCGTGCGACCCTGACGACGCAAACAAGGAAGCGCAAGACGACATGCGCGACGTGGCGGAGCTGCTGTGGGACGCCGCCGCGTCGTGGGGAACACCCCGTCACATGGAGGTGCAGTGCGGCGTGCACACGCCCATGCCCGCGTTCGAAGAGCAGTGGGAACACCTGCTCAGCTGCGAGGCTCTGGAAGCGGTCATTCCCGAAGACACCACTGCGCGCCCCAAACCCGGCGCCAGCGACGAGGAAGACGTTTATGCGCCGTGGAAAAGTGACCTCGTTCTCATGCCGCACAGCCCGCCGGCGCTGCACGACGACGTGGACAACGCGGTGCGCACCGTGCTGTCCGAGTTGCGCATGGTGTCGGCGTACGTGCGCAAAGTGCATGAACTGCACCCCTCCGCGCCAGTGGCGCTATGGTCTGGCTTTTGAGTGTCCGTTGAGCGCGCGCGCAATGCATTGCACAGTACACACTCGCTTCACGGTGCGCTCAACGCTCGGCGCGCGCGTCACCGCCGCAAGGCAACGCGCGCGTCGAAGCAAACGACACAACAGTAAACGCCACATACGCCACGCTGACCACAAAGGCACCTACTGGCACACTGGGCGGCGCACCCCGCGAACATGAGCGACCTTACCATTGACACGTTTGATTTCCCGTGGGGACGGGTGGTGCGTGCCATTGGCACCACCGGCTTCCTCCCAGCGTCCATGTATGACGACTTTGTGAACCCTCGCGTGTTTTTCTTTGCGAGGGGCGGAGGTTCGTGGGGTCCGGGGTTTCACGTAGAGTACGACGCCGCGGGCTTTCAAGCGCTGACTGGCAGCGCGTCGGCTGTCGACATTGCGTTTGCACCGTCAGATCGGCAGGGCTTTGTCCTGCTCAGACACATCAATCGTCCATCAAACACCGGTGCGTGGAACGGAGGTCCGGCACCCAGACTCTTGCCAGTGCCCATTGCTCTGAACGGGCAGAACGACAGGCACGCCGGCAGGTGGTTTGCGTTCGACACCAACAACTTTCCACTGCCCGTCTCGTCCTTTGGCTCCAAAGGCGCAGGTCCGTGTGGCGTCATCATCACCGAAACCCCCGCGTCCAACATGCGCGAGGTGTACGTGGAACCAGTGACCAGCGGCTCCAGCGACCGCTTTGCGTTTGCGACGCCGCCGTTCCCGTGGCTCAGCAACTCCACAGCGCAACTCACCGTGTCTGGCCTTGTGCGCAACGTGTGGGCGGCCGCCAACGGCGGCGTCAAGGGGAACTTTTTGGACGCCAACCACAACTCGGCCGCGCCCAACATCCAGCTGTACTTTGCGCCGGACGGGCAAGCCTTTGTGCGGGACACCAGCACCGCCGTGGCGCCCAGTGACACGCTGGCGTTGGAGGGCACCCGCACACTGCCCGCGCCGCTGGTGACGCAGTCTGGCGCCGCCATCACGGGCGCGGGCCAGTCCACGCTGTCCACGCGGCTGCCCAACGGCGTGTACCTGCAAGCGCCCCCGGGCACCATCCGGCACATCAACTTGTTCCAGGGCACATTCACAGACCTCACGGGGCTGCGCCTGTACCCGCAAGTGCCCCTGCGCCACGGGTACGACATTGGCTTTGCCGCACGGACAGTGCTGCCAAACGACGGCACGGACGAAGTGGACATGGAGACCAACGGCATGCTGGCGTTCCCCGCAGACGATGTGCGCGTGGCGGCGTACCCCGGTCTGAACATTGTGACGGACGTGTGCGCGCACAACGTGTACTTGCCCGGCGTGGCCGCGCAGCGCAGCGTCCTGCGGTTGGACGGCGCGGGCTCCCTGGCCATCCTGGAGTTGGCCAACGGCGCCACGCCCAACACCTCTGGCGCCGCCATGCCGCTGGGCATGTTCTACTACGACTCGTTCATTGTGCAGGTGAACGGGCAGCCGCCGGGGCCGCCCATGCTGGCGCGCGCGGTGTACGACGAAGCCAACAACCGCATCGTGAGCAACGTGGACCCCACGCTGTTGACGTTTGTGGACCGCCGCACGGCGTCGTACGTGGACGACGCCGGCCGCACGCGGTACTTGACCATGCGCACGCACTTCTCCGGCGGCTTTGAGGGCACTGAGCCGCTGTGGACCGCCGCGCCGCAGGTGCTGCCGCAGACGCTGTACGCGACGCCCGAGGGGTTCACCATGGACTACCAGGTGGACGGCGACCGCGTGCGCGTGTCCATGGACCCCGACATTGCGCCGCTGTACGTGGAGACGCCCGCGGGCGTGCTGCACGCGGTGAGCACGTACGACGACAGCTTTGCGGGGACGCACGGCACGCACGGCGAAGCGCGCGTCGGCGCGTCCTTTGTGACGCGGCGTCCGCTGGGTACGGCGCCAAACCCCGCGCGCGTCGCGTGGGCCTCTGGGCCGCCGCCGGTGCTGTCGCCCCGTTTGCTGAACGAGTGCGTGCGAGTGGCGGCTGCGGGGCCGCCGGACCCCCTCGTCGGCACGCGCATGCCGTGCTGCGTAGTGAGCGACGCCGTGTACATACGCGCCGGCGGCGGCGGCGGGTCTGTACACCTCGTGCGGCACGGCACGGCGCGCGTGCAGGTGTCCGCGGGCACCACGGTGGACATTTCGCCCGTGGAACCCGTCACAATCCCGGGGGACGCGGCGGGCTACCCGGTGCTGGAGTACCGCGGCGGCACCATTGACTTGACCTCTGGGAACCAGGTGGACGACGCGTCCAGTGCGGTGGTCACTCTGCCAGACGCCCCCACGCGCTTTGCGTGCACCGCGACCCCCGTGGCCTTGACGGACGGCAACTTTGGCGCCGTGGAAGCGGGCTTGGCGTTCTTCGAGACGGCGGCGGCGGTGTCTGCGCCCCAAGACGCGCTGCCGTTCACGTGGTTGTACACTGGCGTGACGCCTGCGACGGACGGGGCGCCCGTGTGGGTGCGCCGCAACGACGCGGGGAACCAGGTGTTTGTGGCGTACGTGGACGAGGGCACGGGGGCGCCCGCGGTGGCGACGCTGGACGCTGCCACTCCGGCGCAGGAGCTGCTGCGGCCCGGCACGGCCGCCACAAACGTCATCGTGGGCGCCCTGTGCGGCCCCAGCGCGCCCAGCGCCATACAGCGCATTGGCAGCGACGTGTTCATCAACGCGTCGTCGCACCCCGGCGTGGCGCTGTTTGACAGCGACACGCTCATCACGCCGCCCGCCTCCGCGTTTGCGACGGCGCCGCCCGCTGCAGCGGCGTACTTGCAGTCCACCCTGGGCGCGTCCTCATCCGACACGCGCTTCGCCTTGGTTGCGCCGGGGCAGCGCGTCACGTTCCAAGTGAACGGCGACGCTGCCGCTGCCGTGTCTGCGGCGCAAGCGCGGGAGCTGGTGGACGCGCCCCAAGTGCGCGTGCACTACGCCGGGGGGAACGAGGTGGTGTACCCCCTGCTGGCGGGGTCGTTGCAAGCCTTCCTCCGCGTGCAGCTGTGGCGCGCCGCGGCCGCGTCGCGCGCCGCCGTGTTGCAGGGCGTGCCGCTGACCGGCGGCGTGCTGGAGGCGTACGGCAGCGGCACGGGCGACAGCATTGCCGTGGAGAACTACGACGCCATGGTGCGCACGGCGGCTGTGCCGCAGTTCTTGGTGGCGGGCGACGTGGGCGATGCGCAGTTTGTCAACGTGGGCGCGCTCATGGCGGAGCGCCCCGAGTTGCAGCGCCTGTTTGCGCCGTTCACGTCCACGCTGAGCACGCAGGGGCGGCAAAGCACGCGCATGCGCGTGACGCTGCCCGCTGCGTCGGCGTCGGCCATGCTCATCACGGACACCACCGACCACGTGCAGTTCCTGGAGGGGCACGCCACTGTGGGTGTGAACGCGGGCGGCAGGGCGCTGGTGCTCATTGACACGGGCGCCACGTTTGACGGGTACTTTGACTGGGACCCCACGGACAGCTCCGAGGCCGCCGTTGCCACGCACGTGCAAGCCGCCGACGAAGGCCCGGTGTTTCAACGCGGGGCGCCGCCCGCTGCCTCTCAAGGCGCGCCGCCCATTGTGACGCAGCAGAGCGGCCCCGGCGGGCGCGTGACCATTGCGCGTGTGCTGCCTGGGCAAAGCTACCAGCGCGTGAGCGGCGCGGCGGTACTGAGTGACGGGCTGGTGGCGGTGACGCCCACGGGGCCGTTCTCCCAAGTGGTGGAAAACACCACCGGGGAGGTGCAGCACGTGCAGATCACCAGCGGCTTCATGCGTGTGCTGGTGGACGCCGATACAGAGTGTCTGGTGGGCGAGGCGCGCAGCGACGCGCCGCTGGCGCTGAGCGTGACGCCGCGGCGGGTGGGCACCGCGGCGAACGACGGCGACGCGCTGTACGTGTTTGACGCCGCGGGTGGCGAGTTCCTGCGGCTGTCAGATGGCTTGGAGTTCACCGGCGAAACCGCGGTGTTTGGCGGGCACACGTACGCGTTCAACGACGGCGGCGACGTGCTGTACACGACCGCCGCGCCGCTGAGCAGCGTCGCGTTCCCCGTGTCGGCTGACAGCGCCGTGCAGCCGCGGGTGTTCCTGCAGCCGCAGCGCAACACGACGCGGCTCGTCAGTGGCGCCGCCAACGCGGCAACGGCTGTGGTGCACGGCGCCGCGCCAGCCACGCTCCCCCAGGCCACGCTGTTGGCGCCCGACGTGACGCCAGCCAACGTGGGCGTCACGGCCGCCCGCCAGTTTGCAGCGGACCTGTCCACCACCGGCACAGTGCAGCGCGCCGCGTCTGTGGTGGTGAGCGTGGACTCTTCCACCGTGCCGCACACGCTGACCACCAGCAGCGTGGACGTGGCCCACGCCGCCACCGCCGCCGACGCGCTGTTTGCCGTGACGCAGGACGGATCTTGGGCCATGCTGCGCCTGGACGGCGCGTACGCCCTGGAGAGCGGCGCCTTTACCAACAACGCCGTGGACGCCACGGTGCGCACGCTGTCCACCACCGGCGTGCCGTACGCCTCGGTGCCCGCGGCGGCGCAGGGGTTCCTGGGTGAGAACTTGGTGCGCAGCGCGCTGGGCTTTGCCGACGCGGTGCTGCAGCACGAGATCCTGTTTGGGCGCGTGCGCTTCAGTGGCGGCGCCATCCCCGGCATTGTGGACGGGTCCACGCACCGCGTGCGCTTTGCCAATGTGGGCGACGTGCCGGCGCAGTTCACGGAAGACCCCGCGTTCCCGCCCAGCACTGTGCCTGGCGTGACGCCAGTGTACCGCTTCACGCACCCGCTACCGCCCAACCTGGAAATTACAGACGACGCGCTGTCCGCAGAAGCGCCGCGCGTGTTTGCAGTGGCCACCACGACGTACTTGGCAGCACAGCGCGCCGTGGCGCCCACCAGCATCGTGAACAGCGGCGGTCCCACACCACCACCGACCGACGACAGCGACGAGGACGGCGACGAGCAGGTGCCGGGCATTGAGCGGTACTTGCCGGCGCCCACGCATGTCACTGCCGCGGGCGTGACGGTCTTTCCCGTGCAAGTCAACCAAGTGGCAAACTTCACCGGACGGCGCCAGCGGCTGCCTTTTACCGCCTTTGCGTGCTTTGCGTTCATGGCGCAAAACCCCACCACGACCACGCCCGCCGATGTGGCGTTTGCGGTGAACAACGGGTGCCCCGTGCAGCTCGTTGCGTCTCTACGGTTGCTGCCGACGCGCGTGCCTGAGCGCGTATTCACTCTGGCCGCGCGGTTCTTTGGCGTTGTCATTCCGTTCCCGCAGAGGTGACAAGGGACGTCAACAATGCATACATACATTTCTTCGTGCGCGCGCGGCGCACACACACACCACCACCCTACTTTTGCACGCCCCTCGCTTCGCGGCGCTTCAGTAACAGCGTCCGCCGCCGGCGCCAGTGCAGCGTCTTGACAGGCACCACGTGCTGCATCAGCAGATCCCTGTCGACATACCGCAGCGTCATGTGTCGAACGTGCGCATCTTGCACCCGCCGCAGCGCATCGCCCAGCCCATAACGTGCCGCTCGCTGCACGGTATAGCTCAGCGCGGCGGGGTACGCCGAGTACGCCAGCACGTCGCAAACATGTAAACTTCTGAGCGCGGGCAGGGCGTAGTGCATGGGTCCATGCACCTCCAACATGCACCGCTGCAAGAACTCCATAGTGTCTACGTCGTCCATCAAATACGCGGGCTTCACAGCGCTTCGCAGCACATGCAGCACGTCGTCGTGGCGCGCCGGCGATTGCGCGTACAAAAAGCGCACGATGTCCCGCACGCCGCACCACCACCCTGGCTGCGCGCTTTGAGCTCCGCTAAAATAGCGCTCGTACACACGCTTTACCAAACCGAGGCTCTCGGCGGGCCATTGCTGCAGCACGCACTGCATGACGCCGCGCTGGCCGCTGCACGCTGCGCGGCGCAACAGGCGCAGCAGCTCACACTCGCGCTCCACGCCGAACATACTTACGCACTTACCGGGACGAATGGCGCTGCTCGTGCGCTGCAGCAAGCGCTGCACATCACGGGCGTCAAAGTGCGTCACCGCGGCCATCAGCGCGGTGCGACGGGTAATCGGCAGCGCGTCGGGCCGCAACAGGACCTCGAGGACGTCCAAGGGCGCGGTACGCGCCACACGCGTCACAGCGTCGTCGCACATGGCGCGCAGCATTATGGGGCGCAGCGTGGTCGCCGACGCTATCGCCGTACGGAACTGCTCGGCAGTTTCGCAGCGCCGCATCCACTGCCGCATCAACTCCTCGTCTGTTGCCGTGCAAAAGCCGGATGGTGCGCCGCGCACAGCGCGCATCACACCGATCCACTCGGTCAGCGGCAGCTGTGTGGCGCCTGAACCTGTGTTGCCCCGGAGAACGCAGGCGATGCTTGTGGGGGGGCACGTGTTGAAGGACTCATCGTACCGCGTGCATGCTCCGTCGCACGCAGCCGCGCTCATATACCGCTGCGCGATGCGCGCGCACAGCGCGGCTTCCCCCGCCCGCCACGCGAACTTCACACAATCCGCCAGAACTAGGATGTCGTGCGCAGCAGGCAGAACCGCGCACGCCACGTCGTGCGCGCCGCAGTCCATGGCGTCCCTGAACAACCACACCACTTCTGTGGGCGTGAGATGCGGGGCAGTGGCGTCGACGCAAGCCGACACAACGGGCGCGTTTCGAAACATGACTGCCGCGGACAGCAGGGTGAACGCGCGGTGGGGTCCGCGCACACCTGCGGACAGCTCCATCGTCGCGCGGCGCGGAGGTCCACGGGGACGCGCGCGGCCTCGGTCGTCGCGCACACGCTCGTCGTCCTCCCCCCGCGCGCATGGCGAATGCAGCACCTCTGGGTTGGCCGCCAATGCCGCGCGACACGCCGCAGCGTCGCCCGCGGCAACGGCAGCCAAGACGGTGGAAATATCCGACATGGCGCGCTACTCATGCGCAGTGTGCATACGTGTCAAACAGTCAAGGTGGCCGTGCAATGTAGTGATTCAATTGTGTTGACACGCGGCGCGCAGCGCGCCGTGCTTGCCGCGCGCGACAAAAGCCGTACATGAATGCTGACACTTTCATTCCCGCACGTCGGCACGCTGCGTGCAGCGCGCACGCGATGCGCTCCATATTTCGACGCCGCATTTACAACGCCCGCTCAGCGCAAAGACGCACTGGGTTGTTCGCGGCACGGCGCGCACACTGTGATACGCGGCGCGCCATGCATTTCATACACGCGTGCGCAACGGGAGACCTGCCCGGCGTGCGGGCGATGTTGGCGCGCACCGGCGACGAGGCGGTGGACGTGCACGAGCTGGATGAGTTGCCGCTGCGCATCGCTGCGCGCGCGGGGCACACTAAGATTGTGCGGGAGCTGCTTGCATTGACGGGGGAACGCGCGGTGAACGTGCACGCCAAAAACGAAGACGCGATGCAAGGCGCCTGTGCCAGCGGCCGATTGGGCGTGGTGCGCGCGCTGCTGGCACTGAGGGGGGAACGCGCGGTGGACGTGCACGTGGACAACGAAACGTGTCTTCGCACCGCGTGCTACAACGGGCACGACGACGTCGCTGTGGAGCTGCTCATGTTGTATGGGCACCGCACCGCGCGCATAGGCGTGGACAACCACGCGGCACCGCGTCTAGCCGCGAGAAACGGCTGCATAAAAAGCGTGCGCATCATGATGGCCATACGCGGGCAGCGCGCACTGCCCGCGGCAACGTGCAACGACATGTTTGTGCACGCATGTACGCATGACCGGCAGGACGTGATGCAGTACATGCTGTCCTTGACAGGGGAACACGTCGTGAACGTGCACTACTTTCACGAAGCCGCGATTCGCCACACCTGCGCAGCTGGCCACATTCGCGCGGTGCGCACGCTCATGGCACTCACAGGGAACCGCACCATAAACATCAACGCGCAGCGCGACGAAGCGTTTCGTCGCGCGTGTGGCGGCGGACACTTGGCCGTTGTGCGCGAGTTATTGGGCGTGACGGGGCGCCGCGCCGTGAATGTGCACGCCAATGACGACGAAGCCTTTCGCAGCGCGTGCCGCAGTGGGCACGTCGCCGTGGTACAGGCGTTGCTCGAACTCACTGGACCCCGCGCCGTCAACGTGCACGCTCTGGGCGAGGAAGCCTTCCGCGACGCGTGCAAGCATCGGCACGCGGCGGTGGTGCGTCAGCTGCTGCTGCAGCGCGGGCAGCGCGCCCCCAGCCGCGCGCTGCAAAACGCAAACGCCGCCGTGTGTACGCGCGCCATGCTGTATACGGCGCAGAGCGTGCGCGCGTGGCGCGCGGCTGCGCCCGTGGTGGACACGCTTGGCACTGAGGTGCGGCTCGTCTTGGCGCGCACGGCGCGCGCCGTGCTGCACCAACACCGTCGGCACTTTTCTGCAGCTCGACGAGCAACGGCACGCTAGAGGCGCGCAGGCGTGAGACACCGCGCTGCGTCGAGCACGCCGCGTTGGAGCGCTGGCAGTCATCGAGCGCGCGCCGCGCGGCGCGCTGCAACGACTCTGCGACGGGACGCCCATACCAAGCGGCGCGCACGCCGCGCGGCGTGCGCCGCGAGGAACGGACACCACGCCCCCAGGCGAACTGTGCGTCCAAACGCCCGCCACGCCGCCAAAGACGTCGTGTGCGTGTCAACCGCAGCCATGCAAGGTGCCGCGTACACGGTTTGCAGCGCCGACGCGGCGCCAACGCCCGGTGGCGCCGCGAGAAATGCACCCACAGCCATGACACTGCCCGCCACACACGCTGCCGCAAATGCGGCGGTGCCGCCCTCTGCCGCGCTCACTGCGCGGTCATCCCGCAGCGCCAACAGCTGCCGCACCACCATGCCGCGATTCGCTCGACAGCTGCGGCGCAGGGCCAACGGGATTGCGTACGGGGGCACGCGGCGCTCCCCGCACAGCGCCAGCAACTCCCGGACTACGTCCACGTGCCCATGGGCGCACGCGGCAATGAACGCGTCGTCCGTGCCGCGCAAGAACCTGTCGCCCCGCATGGCCAGGAGCTCTTGCAAGACGCGCACGTTGCCGCCAATGGCTGCGGCGCGCAGCAGGCTCGGTCCGCCCGCGTGCACATTCAAGTACCGATCGCCGCGCAAACGCAGCAGCAGCCGCACCACCTCGTGCCGCCCCCCAGCACACGCCGAAAGCAGCACGCCGCTCTTTTCCACGTCGCGCAGTGAAAGGCGGTCCTTGCCCGTGCGCGACAGCAGGTCTTGCACGAGGGGCGCGTCTCCGTCCCGGCACGCGCGCCACAGAGCGCTGCGCCGCGCCTCGTCGCCCCACAGATGCCTTGACAAGCTGCTCCACGCGTAGTTCACCAAGTACTCCGCCAGCGAGTCTGCCGCGCGGGTCTGCTGCGTCGCCATGCCGTGCCAGTGCGCGCGGCGCGCTCCGGCAAAAAGGCGCGCGGGAATGAACGCGCGCGTTCCAATGCAGCGCCGGCGTAACTCACAGTGGCGCGGCTGAACAATTTACGCTTTGACTGCACACCACACATCACTCGCACTGAACGCGCGCGCACGTACACAGCACGGGGCCCCGCGCGTACCACCATGCAAGCTGAACACGACGTCAAAGCGTGCTTGCGCGCGCATCGGGACGCGTGCGACACGTCGCAGGGCATGCTGCTCATGACGCGGGCGCGGCTGGCGCAGACGCTGCGGGACTTGCAATGCGGCGCGTACCCCGGCGCGCCGCACTACTGCGCGCGCGTGGTGCAGCAAGCGCTCGACTTCCCGCCGATTGACACGTGGGAGGGGCCGCTGCGGGACGCCGTGGGTACGTGCTTGGCCGAGCCTCGACCAGACGCCGGGCGCGCGGCGCGCTACGAGATGGCGCGGCACCTCGCACAAGTCACGCAAGAGACGAGGGCGGCCATTGTGGAGCAGTATACGCACACTGAAAACTTGCGCTGTGCGCTGCTGGATGAGCTGCGAGGGTACGGGGCGCGCAGCACCGGCGCGCCGCACGTGCCCGCGTAATGCACGCGCCGCCGCGAGCGGCCAGTAAAGCACGCGCTGCCCGCACGCTTGAGCGGCGATGGCGCGTCATTTGGAGCGCGCGCAGCACGTCGCGTGGTGGACGTGCGTGTACAGCATCGTGGTGGCGCGGTGCTTGGCGCGATGGCTGTACCTCGTCGCGGCCACGGCCATCATATTGCCAGTGTACGCGGCAATGGCGCCGTGCCTGTGTTGCGCGTGCCCGCGCCCCTGCGTGCACTCTGCGCGCACCAGGGGGCTGGGCGTGCGCGCCGCGCCCAGCGCGTGGGACGACGGGTGCGCCTCTGCCGTGGCCACGCCGTGTGGCGTGGCGCTGCACACGCCCGTGGCGTGCGTACTGACCGTCGCGGGCCTGTTGGCGGGCATTGGCACGTGCATCGCGTGCCCCACCGCGCTCACAAGCGACCCCTTTATAATTGTCCCGCTCAACGCTTTTGCGGTGCCCATAGCGGCGTGGGTGGCAGTGTGCGTTGTGCTGTGCACTGGCGTGGAGCGGCACGAGTACATGCAGTACCGCGCGGCGGCGCGCGGCGTGGCGTGGAGCACGTACCGCAGCGACGAGCTGTCGCTGTTCCCCGTGCGGTGCTGCACCTGCGACACTGACGCTGACGCGGACGACGCGCTGCACGACGCAGTGCTGGCGGCGATTCGCCGCGCAGACGCCAGTTGTGCCGCGCACCGCGAAAGACGCTGCGGACGCGGCGGGCGCGGCGCGTTGCTGGTAGACCCCGAAAATCCCGTGTCGACATGGAGTGTGGAGCTCCCGAGCGACCCCGCGGCGTCGGCGCCGTGTCCTCCACGTCGCGGCACCGCGCGCGCGCAGGACGACGCAGTCTTGAGCGCGGCGTAGCTCGTGTACACGCGCAAGCAAAATGCATTTCAGCATCACACACAATACCAGCGCTTGAGCGGCCCAACGCGCGGTGGTCGCGGCGTCGCTGCACGCGTCGCTGGTCACATGCACACCAGCAGCGCGTCTTCCCGCGTAGGCGCCGCTTTCCACCGCCACGGCATGGTGTCTGCAAAGCCGGGCGTTTTAAATTGTTTCCACACTTCGTCTTCAGGCACGTCAGACTCCAGCACAAACACGCCGTTGTCCCACCCATGTGGCTTGGACCACTGTGACATCAACTCGTTCTCATTCATCGAGTACCGCTCCACAGTCTCAGCTGTTCGTCCATTGCCGTACTTGATGACGTCCTTGCACGTCCCAATGCCGGGCGTGTTGAGCACCACAAACATGCCGTCGTTGTTACTAGACACACTGTTTTTGGCCACCCACACCATTTCGTACAAATCCGCGGGCGTAACCTTGACGCGCATTGCAGGCTTGACCTTGTCAAAGCTCTTTTGCAAAGACACCGCGATGCCCTTGTATTGCGCTTGGTTCATATGAAGCGCGCCACCGTTGGCGCCTACAACAATGCGCGTGGCGGGCGTCACCGCGCGCGCTACGCCGTTGTACACGTCTACCAAACTGCTGAGCTCTTGCTGCCCGCCCGCGAACTGGCTGAACATGGGCGTGTGTATGCGAATGTGCCGGGACCAAAAACGAGTGGCGCTTGCGTTGAAAGCCAGGGGCACCACGGCTTCAATCTGCCCCCGCGTCGCGTCGGTCAAGGTCGCGGGCACGTCCTTGTCGCCAATGGACGCCAGCGCTGAGATGTGTTTGCGCTGCACAGCCAGCGCCGGCATGTCCTGCGCAATGTTGCCCGTGGACGGTATCGTGAGCACCCACTCGGGCCCGTTCTTGCGCAGGTTCACATTCACGGGAAAGCGGTGCACCCATACCGACGCGTACGGACCCAGCGGCCCCACGCCGCCCGCGTTTTCCCCTCGAAACGCCGCTATGCGCAGCGACGCAAACAGCACCGCCGTCAAGCCCCGCGTGGCCGTGTAGTTTGTGACGGCCAGAGACAGGTTGTTCAGGGTGCCGTTTGCGTACAGCTGCACCGAGTACACGCCCATGGGCGCGGAGCCGGGCTTTGCAGCTTGGTCGCCGGGCGTGTACCAGCTGCTAAACGCGCGCACATGCCGCGTGAACCCCAAGTTGCCCACGTTGTACGCCCACACGTCCCCGCTGACAATGGGCACAGACTTGGGCGCGTACAGCTCCCGCTTGTCGGGGTGCACAAAGTTGTGCATGGTCAACGCTGGAGTGGCCGCTGGGGCGTCTTCGTCGCGCGGCGTGGTTCCCGCGCGCCGCGCCGCGCGCACGCTGAGAACCACCACAACGACCAGCGCGACGCAGACGCATACGAGCAGCGCGCGCTCCCGTGGTAGCAACACTGGCATGACCGTTGCACGTGGCGTCCCATGTCCAGTGCGCAGCAGCGGTGCGTGCTTTACTAAAGATCGTGCTCGTCGTGCAGTAAACTCGCAGCGTTTGCACGCGCGTGCTGTGTACCCGCACGCTCCCGCCATGCCGCTGACCCGCAAAGAGCGCGTGCTTCTGGCGCTGTTGTTTGTGCTTGTCGTGGCAGCAGTGGTCATTGCCGCGCGCACGCCCAGTAATGAGCGTGCGCGTGCTAGTCCCAACGCTGCGCAGGGCAGCGCGGCGCCACCGCTAGCCGACGCGGCGTTGCTGCGAGACGGAGGGGACTTTTCGCAGTACTCCGTGTGGAACGCGCTGCAGCCGGCATACCCCTCCGGTGTGGGGCACCTGTTTGAGGAGTTTGGGTACGTGGACATTGCGCAGAACGGGGCGCACTACACGGTGTCTTTTGACGTGGTGCATGACGGCAAGTACGGCGTGGGGCCGGGGCTGCAGCACACCGCCATGACCATTGAAAGCACGGGCGGTTCCACGCGCGACACTGTGGAGTACGACATCAAGTTTCTGGCCGTGGCGTACATTACGCGCACGGGGTACTTTTACCCGGGCACGCCCAGCAACACCGCGCAGCCCATGTTTCGCACCGTCATGAAGACTGGCATTCAAGTGTGGTACACTGTGAGCGTGTCGAATTCGACGCCTTTGAACTTAGCGCCTGACACGGTGACGCCCAAACGCGTGCAGTTCACTGTGGCCGACGCCGCGGGCAACCCCACTGACCTCGCGGCGCTGAACAACGCGCTAAAGGGCAGCTCCGGTCCTAGCAGCAACGGTTGGGCGCTAGGGGTTTTGCAGCAAGCCATTGGGAAGTGTGAGCAGACGCCGGCCGCGCTGCAGGGCGTGGACGTCTTCCGCCGCTCGTACCAAGTCATAAAGCCGGGGCAGAACTCGTGGAACGCGTCACAGGACACAAAAAGCATGTTTGGCATGACCGCGCCGCATGGGCACATCAGCGTCAGCGTCATGGACGTGATCACAGGCATGCGGGCGCGCGGCCTGGACTCCAAAAACACGGTTCTGGCATACTTGCCGCAACAAACCGGTTCCGGGACAACGTCGTGGCCCAGGAGCGTATATGACGCGCAAGCCAAGGCGCTCCGTGCCCGCATCGTGCCGAAAATTGGCGCCATACATTCGCTCAGCTTGAACGTGCGCGGTGTGCAGTACAAAGACTTGGTGCTGTACGCCGCCTTGGCCAAGGACCAGAAGTTGTGCGACGCTCAAGCGGGGTCCAGTAATGTGGGGCTGTACTACGCGTTCTTACAGGCCAGCACCAACCAGCTGCTGGACTTTGCGTACACGCCGTTCGCGTCTCTGGTGCGATGGGCAAGAGACCCCAGGACGTTGCCGGCCATGCAACCGGTCAGCGTGGGCGCTGTGGGGTCCCGCAACCTCTGCGTCATAACCCCAGGCAAACCAAGAATATTGTACGGCGCTGCAAACAATGGTGTACCGGCTTTCATGATCTCTGCACCGCCCGACATTGACGTGCAGTCATGGATCAACCCCGGCGGATTTCTGCACGACGGCAACATTGGCGGACCCATGACGCCCGTGACATATGCCAACTGATTGCGCACACTGGGAGCAGGCGTGTTGCGCGCACAGTCCACGTCCGCGGCACCGTGTACGCGCACGCTGCGCTCAACGCCCATTGTGAGTGGTCCGTGACAAGGTTGTTTGCGCTTTCCCGACGGCGCATCGGGCGCCCACACTGCAGCACTTGAAATGCATTTGCGCTGAATGCACACATGCCACCCGCCATAATGGTTTACCTGCACCGCGTGCCGCGCGTAATGCAGCAAAGACGCGGTGTTCACGGTGCAAACACGTGACATGCCCCCCACTGCAGCATCATGGCTACTGTCGTTCCGGAGGTCGATAGTGGCATCGTGCAGTATGACGACACCTCGCAGCAATTTAGAGTGACATCGGGGGACGGCGACCCCGTTGCGGCCAACGGAGTGCAGGATTTTTACTTGCCGCCCGCGGCCACATTGCACTACGTGCTGGTGGGTGCTGGACGTAACCCATCGGCGCAAGGCGGCGGCGATGGCGGCGAAGTGGTCGCGGGGTCATTCACAAATCCCAACATGGACAAAGAGCTCGTGATGCGCGTGACGACCGACGCCCAGAGCAGCTTGCTAATAGATAGAACGAACAGCAGCATCGTGGCCGTTGCAAATCGCAGCGCGGCTGAAGCGCCAAATGACCCCGTGGGCGGAGCTGGCAACGGCGGTGCCAATCCACCCAGCGGCGCAGACCCTGGGGCGGGCGTCAGCGTGAACTTGTGGGGGACAACGCCCACGGTGTTTGGCGCTGGTGGCGCGGGGGATGGGGGTACACCCGTTGCCGCGCCGCGCGCCGCGGGGTTTGGTGGCAACACGTCGGGACTTGGCGATAGTGGCGAGGGCACAGTGGCATACGCGTGGATTGATCACCCCCCACTGGTGCTGCGTGACGCCACCACTGTGAGCGTGCTGCGCCGGCAAGGCGTGTTTGACGGCTTGCTGACCGACATGCCCATGATTGGTACGCAAGTGCCAGAGAGCGGCTTGACGTTCACGGGGCAGCCGTCCCCACAGACGCGCTTGGAAACGTACCGCGCGCCCATTCCCATCCTGGACGTTGCCGGGGTGCGGTACGTGACCACCGCGGCGCCCACGGGGGTGGACCTGCTGAACATTGACGCCATTACGCGCTTTGACGCGTGCGTGCACGAGTGTGTGTCGCCGCCGGGGTACACCATTGTGCTCATGCGCGTGGGGGACGTGAGCAGCATCTCGTCCATTTCCTTGACGTTTGAGGGCTCGCCCACCACACTGGTGTCGCCGCAGCCCTTTTCCACGTCGACGTTTTTGAACGTGGCCGAGTTCTCGTGGTTGCAGCCGCCGCAGCCCGACGTGTTTTACCGCTTTGTGTTTAGCGGCACCGGACGGCTGCAGAGCGCGGCAACCAACACAGCTGTGGACGTGCTGCGCGAGCCGCTGGGGGAGCACGTCATTGTGACGCGGGACGGCGTGCTACCCACTGGGCAGCGCACGGAGCAGTTGAGCGTCATGTACACCGGCACGGCACTGGAGACGCGGGGCGGCGGCACCATCAGCGGGCTGTCGCTCACGGATCAACCCATCACTGAAAACTTGCGCTTGGCAAGTATATTGGGCGCTACCCCTACAGCCACGGTGGACATTATGCCCATAGGGGCGTTCTTTCCCGCGCAAAGCAATGACACGGGCGGCGCAGTGGTGGTCAGCGGCGTGCGCAACTCGCAGGGCGTCATGGAGTGGTTTGACAGCTACGACCACGTGCACTTTCAAGACGACGGCGCGCTGGTGCCCGTGCCCAACGTGCCCACTGGCGGGTCGTCCTTTTTCAGGGCGCCGCAGGGCCCCGGCGTCACGATGCGCTTCTCCGACCCAGAGGACGGCACGCCCATTGAGCTGAGCACCAACCCCGCTGCCGCGCCGCGCAGAGTGATTTCATCGTCTGGACGGTGGTCGTTTTCCGGCGCCGCCAACCTCATTGCGAATCAGCTGGCGTTCTTGCCAGACGGCTTGGGCGTGCCGCTGCGCGCGCGGGACGTGGACGGCGCGAGCGCTGGGCGCTTGGACTTGGAGGCGTCGTACCTGGACACGCTGCCGCGCGTGGGCGGCAACCCGCCCGCCACGTTGGCGCGGCCAGACGCGTACGGAGCCCTGCTGCGCGACCCCGCGGAGCTCACCGCGTCGTTGCGAGTGTACGACGCGCTGTACGGCGCCACGCCTGTGGCAGTGGTGGACACCGACACCATCATCTTTACGCACAACGACAACGCCGTGCTGCAGTACACGTACACTGGCAGCGCGGGCGTGGTGACGGCTGCCAACGCAGACACGTTGAGCGAAGCAATGCCACCAGGCACGCCGTTCTTTGTGCTACCGGGGCGCGTAGCCGTTGTGAGCGCCGCTGGCGGCATCAGCGTGGACGACTTTGAGTTTGTGATGCGCGGCACCGACGTTTCGCCGCGCGTGGTGGCGGCGGGCGACACCGCGGTACTGCAACCCGCGCGGGGCGTGTACACCGTCGTGAGCGCAGCGCAGCAACCCACCGGCCTGCTGCACCCCGAGGTGGACCTCGAAGACAACGCCATCAACGCCGCGCCTCTGGGCATGTCGTACGTAGAGGCCAGCGACTTGTTGGCGCCCGACGCTGGCGACGACCGCTTGGTCACCACGGCAGAACCCAGCGCGTTTAGACTGCCGCAAGCGCCCACCGAGGGCGCCACACGGGAAGCTTTGACGCGCACAGCGGACCAGCAGCGCGTGGTGGTGGTGAACGACGCCACCGTGGTGCAAGTGACTGGCGTCACAGTGGTGGACGGCTTTGTGTACGGGTTTTTCATGGCGTACCCCGCGCAAACGGGCGACTTGCCGGTGGATCCTGTGGATCCTGTGGACCCGGGCATTGCGTGCGCGTTGCTGCGCGTGCCCACGGTGCGCAAGTACGGCGTGCCGCCCTCCGCGCTGCAGCTGCTGGGCATCACAGTGGTGCCGCTGCCGACGCAGGGCATGCTGGCGGACTTTGCGGGGCGCAGGCAGCGCATTCCCCTCGCTGCGCACGCCGCGTTGGCGTGGATGGCGTCCAACCCCGCCGACGTCATGGGCGTGGACATTGCGTTTGCGGCCATCAATGGGTGTCCCGCACCCCTGCTAGCGGCGCTGCGGCTGCTGGACGAGCCAGTGGCCGAGCTCGCGTTTGAAACGGCCCGTGTGTGCTTTGGGTACGACGTACCGCCGTTTGACGCGGCACAGGTGGGCGTGTAGCTCGTCCCGCAATACATTTCCGTTGTCCCACTCATCACCATGCGCGCGCGGCATGCCTGCGCAGACGCGTAAGACATGCACTCCACAGTAAAGACCGCAAACGCCCCTCCGGTGCGCGCGCGCCACCCCTTTGTGTCGTTGAATATGTCATTCACATACGATGCACCAACCGAGCAACTCCGGTTGTCCCTGGAGCAGATGGGCACCGCCGACATTACAATTCCGCCTGGCACCTTTTATCAAGTGCTCGTGTGTTCACCGGGAGGCCCATCCCCGGACGGCATAAACCCCGGGCCCGGCGGGAATTACATCAAAGAAGGCTTGCAGAACGCCACGCCGCAGCCGCTCGTACTGCGCGCAATAATCAGCGACGACACAAGCAGTGTGGTGGATGCTGCAGACGGCAGTGTTATACTGGCCAACTATGGTGCTTTGCCATTGACTGTATCCCCGCGAGCCGCGGTGGACCCCGGCCGTCCAGACTACGGCGACTATGAGCGCCGATTTGATCAAGCCGACGACTCGGTGCGCATTGGGCCGGACGGAAGTGCAGCCTTTACAGTGATCGGCATTGGCAAGGGTGAAGACATTGATCCAGACACCGGCGAGCCCCTTGGCAACGCTGACCCAGGGGCGATTTACGTGTGGCTGTCCACCGATGAAAAGGTGCTGCGACACAGCGCAACGTACATCTCAGTGCTGCGCGTGGCCGGGAAAACTGACGGTCTGCTGTGCGACATTCCCGTCATTGACGACGACGCATCCAGCACGGGGCTGCCTTTTACGGGCGCGCCGTCGACGGTCACTGGGTACATAGCGTACCACCTCACCATACCTTGGTTGGACAAAGCGTCGGGGGGCGTGTACGTCACCGACGAAGAGCCCACGGGAGTGCAACCCTTTCCACAGCGCTTGGACCAGTGCGTGCACCAGTGCGCTTCGCCGCCGGGGTACATCATCCTCATGTATCGCCCTGTATTCGGAGCCACAGTCATCCTGCGCGCGCAGGGGGATTTGACATTAGTGAAAGCGTCCGTCGGCCTGGACATGAGTACACGCACCGCTACAAACGAGTACAACATGCGGGCGGATTCCGGGTATGATAGGGACGTGTTTTACAGGGTCGTGTTTCAAAGCACTGTGCCCAATGATACGTTGCTTGCAGCAGACCGCGTGGATGGGCAGAGTTCTTTTGAAAACAAGTTGGTCACGCCTCTTGGCGAGCACGCCGTGTGGACCGGCAGTGGGCTGCAAGTCACGGGGCAGCGCAAGGAGGTGCTCACGATGTTAACCACATCCAACGTCCTGCAGCGGCGCGACGGCGTTGACGCCGAGCCCATACAAACCGCCAGCGACGTTCCCCGCACGCCCAACCTCGAGTTCATGGCCGATGCGCCAGGCGTGGACGACTGCAACGCCTTTACATTTAGCATGGAGCAAGAGTACCCGCTGTTTGCGGGGAGCGGCGACAGTCGCGGCGTTGTGGTGGTGGACGTCGTTGAAAACGACGACGAGAGCCTGTCGTACACTGACCCCTACGGCACATTCCACGTGCAAGACGTGTTTGCAGGGGGCGTGCCGCTGCCGGCGGGGGCGCGCATTGTGGCGGCGCCGCGGGGCAATGCGCTGGGTGTGAGCGTCCTGTTCACGCACGACACCACCGGGGAAGACGTCGTGCTGAGCACGGTGGACAGCGTGGGCCCGCGGCAAGTGCGCACGGGTACAGGCACCGACGTGTGGACGCTGGCGTCTGCGCTGCCGCTCATTGTGGACGCCGCTGGCACGATTCCACCCGACGAAGCTGGCGTTGTGTTGTATGGGAGCGACATTGATCGGGCGGCCGAAGGGCGGCCTCGACTGTTTGCGCCGTGGGCGCCGACGCCGGCAGCGTCCCGCACCTTGTATGTGCCCACCATGCAACCCGATGTGGTATCAGCGGGCTTGCGGGACCCCGATGACCCCACGGCAGTGCTGCGCGTGTACGACGCGCAGTACGGACGGTGCGTGTTTGTGGACAGAGACACGACTCTGGCTTTTCACATGGAGAACACGGCCACGTTCATCGCCGCACTCACAGAGTGCGTGGTGGACTTTGGGGACGGCCCCGTGACGCTGCTGCAGGGCTCTGCGACGCCGCTGTTCCCGGGGCGTGTCGCGGACTTTGGCGAGCTGCGCGAAGGCACGAACTACCGCGTACAAGGTTCCGAGGGAGGCGCGTACATGACGCGGAGAGGGACCACAAGCTGCGAGCACTCGCCCTTGGGATCGCGCCTTGCGGTGTTCACCGTGGCAGACGCGGCGCCGAGCTCCAGCACGCAAATGTTGGTGCAAAGTGAATGGACGTTGGTACAAAACGCGCCGCGCGGTATGAAGTACGTGCAAACGCATCAAGTGTCGGCCCCCGTTCAGGGTACTGGGAATTACTCTCCGTCCACCGAGCCTTTTCCCACCGTCACGGAAGTGAGTTCAGGGCTGCCGCGGGAGGCTTTTGCAGACGCGGCGGGGGACCGCTTTGTGCGCGTGGGCGAGCCGGGATCCGAGGTTGTTCAACCGGTGGACTACTTGACGGTGGTGGACGGCTTTGTGTACGACATTTTCATGGACTATCCAGGCCCGCCACCGCCCAGTCCTGGCAGCGAAACGGGCGGGGGCGACGGCGGTGGCGAGCCGCAGGGCCCGCAGGGCATTGAATGCGCCCTGCTTCGGGTGCCCACGGTGCGCAAGTACGGCTCCCACGCGTCGTCTTTCAACATGCTGGGGCTCGTTGTGCAACCAGCAGCCACGCTGGACGACCGCTTGGATTTTGCGGGGCGGCGAGTGCGCATCCTGCGCCACGCGTACAACGCCCTGGCATGGATGACGAGCAACCCCACCGCAACGTCCGGCGTGGACATTGTGTTTGCACGCACGCGGGGTTGCCCCGACAGGCTGCTGTCGGCGCTGCGGTTGCTGCCGCAGCCCGTCCCGGAGCAAGCGTTCGAAGAGGCGCGGGTGTGTTTTGGTGTGGATGTTTGACAATACATTGCTTTGCACATTACACGGCGTCATTGGCGGGCACAGCTACGTGCCAGTGCACGCGCAGGCTGGGCAACAACCCCGCGCCGCGGTGCTGCACAAACGTGTCGTACAGCGCGAGCAAGGCGCACACGCGCAACCTGGCGTCGCGCAGCGCGGCGCGCGTGACGCGCTGCGACGCATCGGTGAGCTCGTGCACCAATATGGACGTTTCCATCATGGCGCAGTGCACCGTGATGGGCGCTTGGATGTGTACAGAGCGCATACAAATGGCTTGCGCGCCAAGAAACCACTGCGCGCGCTCGCTCGCCACTGCAACTGCGTCCCGCAGAGGCAACGGGTACGCCGCCCTCTGAAACGCGTCTGCGAGCTGCCCCACGACGCGCAACAGGGCGGGCGTGTGCACCACGGCGTCGGACAGCAGCAACGCGCGGTCCGCCGCAAAGTCCTGTGGGACAAACACGGGCTCGGCGGTGCTCATGGTGGCGGGGCACACGCGCGGCATCAACAGTGCACATACATGTGCATGATACAGTTGTGGAAATGTGCAAGCTCGCTGCGCGCAGTGGCGGCAAGTGGGTGTGCGCGACACAAGACGCACGCGAATGAAGCGTCTTCATTCGCGTACGTGATGACCGGCGCGCATATACTTGAGCCGTACGGGAATGTACGCGATACATTCCTGTACAGCTTGTGCCGCGCGCGCAAAGCAAACTGCGTGGACGCAGCAGCACGATTAAATCTATTCCATGGTGTTGATTCCGGACGCTTTTCACTGCGCACACAAACACAGCATGGCAGAATTAGGCATTGTATACAACGCGTGCGATGCGGCGCAACCCGACAGTGTACGCGTCTTGACGCGGCACGGGGTGACCGAGCACCGCGCCCACCATATTTACGGCGTGCACGAGGCGCCCCCTGCAAACGCGTGGCGGTGTTTTCTTGTGTACACCGACGCCGTCAAAGGCGGCACCGGGGTCCGCGCGGTTGCTGAGCAAGACGTGTACGCGGGTCGTGCGAGATTGCACAGTGCCATTGCTTGCGGCACTCTGCCGCGGCGCACGCTGAAGCTGGCGCGCCAGCTTGTGCAGACTCTAGTCAGTCAGCATGGCATCAGCTGCAAGTACAGCGCCACAATCACCGGGGAGGCGCAGGACGACTCGAGCTCGGTCAGCAGCGACTTCAGCTCGGACAGCAGCGATTCCAGTTCGGACAGCAGCGACTCGAGCTCGGACAGCAGCGACTCCACCCTGGATGAGGTTGCAGCCGATGACGGGCAAGGTTTGGGATTAGTGACTGTGCAGAACGAAGCCGTCTTGGCCCCGGCTGTCCATGACCGGGACAACGACAGCCCGCCCATTGTCGCTCTGCAAGACGCTGCTACAGTGAGCGGCGACTCTGCGGACGGCGCGAGTGTGTGTTCCAGTGACGTGCAAGTGCAGCGCGCGGCTTTGAGCGGCGCGGGGAGCGCTGGTCCCGCGGTGCCCAGCGGCTTTGCGGAGCGGTGCATGCAAAGCCTTGCACTGCACACGTTTGATGGACGCCGGGACGGGCTGGTGCACACCTTGCTGTGCTGCACGCGGTGCGGTATAAGCGGTAACAGCGTCTTGCGGGAAACCGAGACGTGGCAGTACGTGTGGAGCGCGTTTCAAAGAATGTCGTTGGCCATGATGGGCAGCAACGACGACATGGTGCGCAGCGTGTGCGCCATGACTGACCCAGTGTGCGCCGCGTACCGCGCCGTCTTTCCGGAGCTGTACGAGTTGAACACGACGACCATCCCGTGGCCCGCGCGCGTGGTGCACGACGGTGTGCGTCAGCGATTGAGCGCGGTGTCCATGCCGCTATCCCCAGACGCCGCGCATGACGCGCTGAGCGAGGTATTGAGCATGCGGGCGCCCGGGGCGTGCCCACTAGCCCTTGCGAACGACGCGCGCTTCATCATCATGTGCTGTGCGTTTTAAATGCATTGTCAGACGTGCCTGTGCACGGTCAGTCCACACAAAAGTAGTCATTTGCGGCTTTTTGTGCCCTGTCTTTGACAGAGTCGGGCTTGTTGATGCGGGGTCGGTGATTCAGCGGATCGCGCCGCAGCGTGACGTCCATGCCGCGTAAAAAGGCGTTCATACCGGTGCGCACGTCCTGCGGGGCGCGCGCCTCGGCCCGCACGCCCGGCTCGCCGTCGTACACAATCACTTGATGCGCCAAGTGCGTGGCCATGATGAGGTCGTGCTCCACCACAAACGCCGCGGACCGCGACGCGGCAATGTGCCGCTGAATGACGCTGGACACAAGGACGCGCTGCTCCGCGTCCAGGTACGCCGACGGCTCGTCAATGAGGTACACGTCAGCCGGCTTGCCCAAGCACACTGCCAGAGCCACGCGCTGCAACTCGCCGCCCGACAGGGTTTGCACCTCCCGGTCCAGTACGTCGTGCAGCCGCAGGGGGCGCATGACGTCGCCGTCAAACCGCGGCGCGGCGTGGGCGCCACCCAGCTGCGCGTGCAGCAGCTGCCGCACCGTGCCGCTGCGCGCGGGCTTGATGGTTTGCGGCTTGTAGGACACAGTGCAGCCGTGCACAGTGGCGCCGTCTTGCGCCGCCTCTTGGCCGTCGGCGCGCGCGCGGCCCGCCATGAGCCGCATGAACGTGCTCTTACCAGTGCCGTTCTCGCCCAGTAGCACCGTCACGGTGCCCCGCTCAAAGGTGCCGCCGTGCACGCGCAGCTCAAACGCTGCGCCGCCACGCGCGTCTCGCATGCGCTTTGTCATGTCGGGGTAGCGCAAGGCGCGCGCGGCGCCGTCCCCCGACGGCGGCAGCGCGTCCGCCGCGCGCGGCGTGGCAAACGACAGCTCCGCGTCGCGGAAGCGCACGTTTTCGCCCGGCGCGTACCCCGCCAAAAACACGTTGATGCCTTCCCGCGCGCCGTACGGCGGCGTCACAACGCCGTACGCGCCAGGGTCGCCGTACATGCAGCACACGCTGTCCGACAAGTAGTCCAGCATGGCCAAGTCGTGCTCCACGCACACCACGCGGGGAGCGCGCGCCGCGCCGTCCGTGGCGTGCGCGGCGTTGGCAGCGCCTCCGTCCGCGTGTGCGTCGTCGTCGCGCAGTACGCCGCGAATGACGCGCGCTGCCGCGACGCGCTGCTTCACGTCTAAAAACGACGACGGCTCGTCAAACATGTACACGTCGGCGCGGCGCAGGACCACGGCGGCAATTGCCACACGCTGCAGCTCGCCCCCCGACAGCGCAGTGACGTCGCGCTGCATGAGGTGCGTCAAGCGCAGCTCGCGCAGCACAGCGTCCCGCCGCGCGCTGCCCGGCACCCTGCGGCGCAGCATGTGCTCCACGGTGCCGCGGACGCGCGCGGGGATTTGGTCGACGTACTGCGGCTTGACGACGCACGTGAGCTCCCCGCGCGCCGCGCGCTCAAAGTGCGCCTGCAGCTCGCTGCCGCGGTAATGCCGCACCACGTCTGCCCACGACGGCGGCGCGGCGTCCACGACGCCCAAGTTGGGCCGCGTGCGCCCGCTCAGCGCCGCCAGGGCCGTGCTCTTGCCAATGCCATTGACGCCCACCAAGCCCAGCACGGCGCCGGGGCGCGGGAGGGGCAGCCTGTGCAGCTGAAAGCCGTTTTTGCCGTGGCGGTGAGACACCTGCGACGCCACGCCGCGCGGCAAGTTCACGATGCGCACGGCGTCAAACGGGCACCGCTTCACGCACTGCCCGCATCCCACGCACAAGTCCTCTGCAATGGACGCGGCGGGAGACGCGGGCGTGACTTGAATGCACAGCTTGCCCATTTGCACTACGGGGCACGCCTTGGCGCACTCGCGACGGCACTTTTTGGGTTTGCACCGGTCAGCACGCACCACGGCTATGCGCGGCGCGTGCGTTCCCACATTGGACGCTGCCATGCCGGCGGTGTTTGCGTGCGCGCACACGTACATGCAAGGTGCAAGCCACGCAAGGACTAAGCTACAAGAGGTGCAGTGTATTGAACGGACCACGCGCACGCGGGGCGCGCGCGGCGTGCGCGGCGCGCTCCACCCCCTCACGTCATGCACACAATGGTACGAAAGAGGCCACTAGGCGTCGCGCGGAGAGCTTTCCAGTAGTCCGCGTGGGCGTACACGCGCCCCGGCCAAGGCTTGTACTCGTGCGGCACCTCGGGCCCGTCGTCCTCGTAAATGCTGCGGTCTTTGTCAGTGTGCCCCAGGAACTCGTGCATGCTCCAGTCGGCGTCTGGGTCGTCCTCCATGTTGTCAGGCACATCGATGTCCTTTGTCAATTCAACTTGTACGTGTTCGGGGATGCATGTCAGCAGCGCTGCCAGCTTGGCGCACAGCGCTGAAGACATGGCGTCGCACCCCAGCGCCTCTGCCACGACGACCAGCTCAAACATGCGCGGCGTGGGCATGTCTTCCAACCACTCCACGGTCCACTTTGGCAAGCCCCACGCGTGCAAGTCCTTGGTGGCGGGGAGCACTTTAGCGTACCGCTTCAGAACAGTACGCTTACCCACAGGCGCTGCAGCGTCCGCGGCGCTCATAACCCCCGCACCAGATGCCGCAGAGCCTTGAGCGTCTGCTGCAGACGCAGCATCCTCTACCGCGTCATACGCCAGCCTCTCCGCTTCAATCGCGGCAGTGTCCAAGCGGGATGGACCGTACAAGTCTTTGTGGGGTACGGGGTGTTTCATGTGCAGCGCTACAAAGTCCAGCACCGCCTGCACGTCCTCGGATCGTTCGTACACCGTGTACGCACCGCCCGCTTCGTCGCCGTCCTCGTCGTGACCCAAAGTAATGAGCTCAGCGATGAAGCCGATGTGCTCACACGCCGCACGCGGCACGTCCAGATGGACGTCGTCCACCGCGCAGTGTACGCGCACAGTAGCGGCGCTGTCAGTCATGGCGTCAAGGCGCTGGTGTTTGTGCGCACGTAGTGTGTGTGTGCCAATGACGCGCGGTGCGGGGCGAGGACAGCAGATGGCGAGACGTGATGAAATTGACGCTTGCGGCCCGCGCGCGTCTCAGAGGTCCATCGCGACTCCCCACGAGCCGCGCGGGAATGAACAGCGCAGCGCCGCGTGCGAGACGGCAGCGTACGCGCCGCGCGACGCCGCGCGCTACAACAAACACGGCGCAGCGCACTTTGGCCGCCACGGACGCTGCGCGTGCGCGCCCAAGCACCGTACCACACCACCAAACCATGCACAGAGCGCTGCGCGTGGACGTGGGGGATTCCACCAGCACGTCTGCGGCCGCTGCGTGCGGCAGCGACAGCACGGCAGCGTTTGGCGTCACGCCGCCGCGCGCAGCGAGTGCAGGCGGCGATGGCGCGGCGCAGCAGCAGTGGACATTTGACGCGTGGCGCCTGAGCACCCGCGCTTTGACGCGGCACGCTGTGGAGTTGCTGGCCCGCTTGCGCGTGCACGAGGCGCTGGGCGTCCAGGACGACGCGCTGTGGCAGCTGGTGCACCGCGTGCGCGCGGCGTACGCCTTTGACAACCCGTACCACAACTGGAGGCACGCAGTGGACGTGCTGCACACGACGTGCGCGCTGTGGGAGCACGCGGGCGCGCAGCCCACGCCGCGGGACGACGCCATGAGCACGCACGACGGCGTGTTTTGCGCGGGCGTGGCGCTGGCGGCGCTGGCGCACGACGCGGGGCATCCCGGCGTCACGCTGCCTGTGGCGCGCGCAGTGGGCCGGTCTTTGGCGCCCACACGGTACGCCCCGGCGTCCCTTGAAGCGCACCACTCGACGTTGGCGTGGACGTGCGTGAACGGCGACGTGTGCGCTGGCACACTGCCGCTGCACAACCTGCGGGGCCAAGACGTACGGCGCCTGCGGGACGTCATGGAGGCGTGCATCCTGGGCACCAACATGGCGCGGCACAGCGCGCACTTGCAGCACTTGCACGCTGTGCGGGACGCTGCCGCGGCCAAGCAGTCTCCCCTCGGCGCGCGGTACAGCTCCGAGCACAACATTGTCGCGCGGTGGGAGGCCGTGCTGGGCACCGCCACATCGCCGCGCGCCAACGCGGCGCAGATGTGCCTCACGCACTCTGATCGCGCGGCATCGTGGCCGAGCAGCAGTGTCACACGCGACTTGGAGGACAGCAGCGCGCGGGGCGCGCCGCTTGCCCGCGGCGCGTTGGCAACGTGGGCAGCGCTCGTGCACGCTGCGGATTTGGGGGCGCAAACGCGGGACGTGGAAGTGGCGCTGCGCTGGGGCGACGCGGTGATGGACGAGTTTCAGGAGCAGGTGCGCACCGAGCGGGACCACGATTTGCCCGTGACGCGCTTCATGGTGGCAGACACGCTGCGCCAGCGACTGCAGTGCCAAGCGGGCTACCTGCGCAACGTTGCGCTGCCGCTGTGGCAAGTGACCAGCGACGTGCTGCGGTTGCCCCGCGTGGTCCTGGACAATGCGCGCGCCAACACCGTCGCCGTGGAGGAGCTGGCACGCTGCGCGCCAGACGACTGCGGCGCAGAGTACTCCATGCAAGACGCGCACGCGGCGCTGCACCACACCCTACCAGGCGCAGGGTGACCGACAATCGACGATGAATGCATTGTGCGCGCTACTTTCTCGTGGCGTCGACCGCGGGGCTGCCGGGGCGCTCCACGCCGCGCCGCACCGCGTGCAGTGGCAAGTCGTAGCACACGCGGCACACTGGCACGTACGTGTCGTCGCTGCCCACCACCACGACGTCCGTTTCACCAGTGAGTCGCCGCGTGAACGGCGCGTCGTGCCCGCACACGCCACACACGGCGCACAGCTTGTCCACGCGCTCCGCGTGCGGCACCAGCGCGCACACTTGCCCAAACGGTTCCCGCTCAAAGGTGCCGTCCAGCGCCGCCACCAGCACCTGCTTCCCGCGCTCACACGCACCCAAGCAAAACTCGCGCAAATCCGGCATGAACTGCCCCTCGTCAATGGCAATCACGTCGGCGCGCGCCCACGCGGCGGCGTCCAGCCGCGCCAAGCGGTCCACGCACACGCTGGTCTCCGTCACGCGGTCGTGCGTGACCACTGCGGCGGACGACGTGTACCGCGTGTCAGCGGTGTGCTTCACAATCAAAATGGCGCGCCGTCCAAAGCGGTGCCGGCGCACGCGCCGCAGCAGCTCCGTGGACTTTCCTGAAAACATGGGTCCCACAATGAGTTCCAGGGCGCCGCCACGCTGTGGCACTGGCGCGCTCGGGGACGCGTCCGCGTCTGAAGAGGTGTGACTCGCAGCCATGTCGGCGCGTCGCAACGTGTGTGCGCGAGCGTGTGCACAGTGAAGATACGCGCGTGCAACGGCGGCGCTCTGGGGTCGCAAAGCGTATGAATTTACAACGCCTTGATTGCAGTGAAGGGCGCGTGCGCCGCAGTGAGGCGCAGCACGTACAGCGCACGCGCACGGAGCTCCTGCAGCGCCGCAACAATGGCGTCTGCACGCGGCGCGGTGCTGTCGGGCAGCTCGGGCGCGGCCTGCTGCACCTCTTGTACGCACGCGTCGTACAGCGCCTCGTCGGTGGGGCACACTGGCAGCGTGCGCACCGTGATGTCACCGTCCCACCCCTCCACTTCGTCCAGCACGCTGCGCAGCACGGCGGCGTACACGCGTGGAAACACAATGTGCCCCTCGGGCTGCGCCACGTCCTCAATGGGGTCACACCCATCGCACGAGCCGTAGTCTTCGCCGCGCCCCTGCGTGCGCACCTCGCCCGCGGCACTCAGCCGCAGGAACATCCACCGCAGCATGTACCCGTGGCACGGTCCCACGCGCCCGGTGTAGCTCGCAGTGATGCCCACGTGCGCGCGCTTATTAGCGTCGGGGCCCATCCACCCCTCGGGCTCCACGCCGTCCTCGCCGTCCACGTCAAACGCGCGCACGACGCCGCACCCAGAGGCGCCGTCGTCGCTGCTCACGTCCGAGTCGTTCGAATCCCCCCACACGGCGTACGATGCCATGGTGCGTGGTGTGCGTGCGTGCTCGCAACAGAATGCACGTGCTGACCCGCGCCAATGCCGTCGCTGTCAAATGTTTGCAACTTTACTGTACACGTCGCCCAAGCTGAGCAGCGGCGAACCCGCCTTGGCGTTGGCCCATTGAAACGCCGGCATGCCCGTGTACAAGTGGTCCCCCCAAAACGCCGCCGCTTGCGTGTTGAACGCGGCACGCAAAACCTGTGTTGTCTCCGACGCCACGGACACCGTAAACTGCGCTCGAGGCGTGGCGGGGCCAATGGACGCGTCGGACATGGGGGACGCCGCTTTGTCGTACAGAACCGGCGCGTCGTTCTTGGCATTGGCGGCCGCCTTGACGGTGCACACATACCTCCACACATTGACGCTGTTGTACACCTTGACGCTCTTGCGGTGCATGGTGAACACCATGGGCACGTTGTGCACCCACGCGGTGCCGGTTGCCCCTAGCTTGTTGGCATTGCCAAACGGCGTCATTGTCATGGCCGCGAGGCGCACAGACACCATCATGACACCCGAACACACAATGGTGTCGTCAATGTGGTTTGGGGTGGCGTACATGACCAACGACAGCGGTCCCAGGGAGCCGTTTGCGTACAACTGCAGGCTGTACTTGCCCAGCGGCTCCAGGTTGGTTTTGAACGGTTGATCGGGCGGTGTGTACCACCATGAGATGGGGTGCAGGTGCCGCGTGTACCCCACGTTGCCCACTGTGAACGGCCACGCGTGCGTGGACGGCAAGCCGCGCAGCATCTCCCGCTCAGTGGGCGCGGGCGCCATGGTGTGCCGCGTATTGTGTGGCGTCGCGCGCCGTGGCTCTTGCGGTGGGCTGAACGGCAGAACAGCGGTGGGTGTGGCTGTGGTGGTTGGGTCGTCCGCCCGCTTCCGCGCGCGCCGCGCCGCCACGATGCACACTGCGACCGCCAACGCCACGGCCACTGCAATCAGCGTGCGGGTCGTGCGCCGTTGGCTGGACAGGGTCACGCGCATGATGACCGTCGCGCGCAAGCGTTGCGTTGCACAGGAATAAAGACCGCATGCGCGGGAACGGTAGCCCTGTGACACGCTTTATTGAGAGAAATCACGCGCGCACAGGGATGCCTCTGACGACCGCACAGCGTGGACTATGTTGCGTAATCGTCGTGCTGCTGGTGGCGCTCGTGGTGTTGCTCGCGACGCCTAAACGGCGCACCGCGTCCCCGCGCCCGTCGAAACCACTGAACCAAGTGCTGCGCGCGCCGCCTCCACGCTTGGGCGCGCAGGATACGTACAGTCCATCGGCCGCCATCATACCCGCCATGCCCAGTGGCATCGCGCACTTTTTTCAAGAGTTGGGATACGTGGAAACCCTGCACCAAGGCGTGCCGTACATTGTCAGCTTCACAATCGCACAAGAACAGACGACATACCAGAGCGTTCACGTGAACGTGGTGACAGGAAGCAACATGGTAGATTTCACGGTCTTGACCAACGCGGTGGTGTCCCGAACGGGGTACTTTGCAGCCGACGCGCCGCCAGACATCAAGCAAGAAATGTTCGAGTCCACGCAAATCGCCGGCGTGCTCATCACCTTCCAACTATCATGTCCGTTCAAGGTGTCCGCGAACACGCCACGGTACAAATTACTCCAAGTGAAGTTCCCGAACGTTGACTTTACCAAGCCCTACCCCATGGGCCCGATCGACTTGAATCCCGGCAAGTATCCCAATCTGCAATGGTCGGTGGATGTGTTGACTCAGGTGCAACAAGATCTGTTGATTGATACGTCAAGGTTTTTGGGCATAGATTTCGAGCAACGCGTGTTTTGCGTATTGAGCGACGCTACGCGGGCCGCTAAGCTGGACATGTCTGGATTCCACACACCGCCCGGCGTCACGTCGTCTCCCACGCTGCCCTGGGGCCACATCAACGTCAGCGTCATGGACGTGGTGCGCGCCGCTCTAGCGCGCGGCCCCATGCGCGAAAACATTGCCATATTTGCCTACACCAGCTACCCCAGCGGCTACACCGGCACACCGTCCGAAATCGAAGCACTTGCGCAGAAAGTGAAAAAGTTCTACCAGCCCCAAGTGCCGGGACTTGTGATACGCCCTGTCGTGCTGTCAGATTTGGCCATGTACGCGGCGTTTGCCATCGACACCGATTTTTGCGTGTACGACAAATTCCTGATCAAAACCATGAGTGACGACGACAAAAGCGAGTTTCCGTGGCTGCCACTGGCGTGGAGAGAGGGTGCCACTGCCAAGATCACCCAAGGATGGAAAAACGCGCCGCAAAAGGCGTGGATTCCTTTGACCAGCATGCCGTCGTCCGCACAGGGGTACTGCTCGAGGTACGGTTCCCCGTGGGACACCCCCAACACCAACGGCATGCCCAAGCTGCTATACCAAAATGCAATCAATCAAAGTGGTACAGACGGTGAAGAAGCTGCGGGATTTATTGTCATGAACTATGGAGGCAGCAACGTCATGAACGTCAACGGCTTGTTTAACGGGCTTGGGTACAACAGTGGTTCTTACCCCATGGGATACTGGAACGGAAACGCCATACTCTCAGTCCCAAACGTGAACAACAGCCGCGCGTACCTGTATCCCGTCACTTTGATGAGCTGAGCGCTCATGCGGGCCGTGTGGATCGCGTGTGAAATACATTTGCTTTGCGCGCAGCACAACACCAAGCAACGCAGTGGGAGCAGCACACTACCACAGCACGACGCGCACGTGCGGCGGCGCAGTGGCGCGCAGCTCTGTGACGTACATGCTGTACAGGCGCATGCGGCGCAGCGCGGCGTACACTGCTGCATCCATGCCTTGAATCCACGGCACGTCGTGCGCCGCTTCGGCGGCGGCGCAGCGCGTGTACACTTGGGGGTACGTGGGGCGCATGATGCCGCACGACGGCTTGGCGTCCCCGTCGTCCTCCCACTCGTCCAAGTCGTCTTGCACGCGGTGCATCATGCCCAGAAACTGGTCCTGTGTGCGCGCGCGGTGCACCGCCGACTCCATTTCGGCGTCCTGCAGCCCAAAGCACGATGTGTCGTCGTGCCCGCTGGTGGTGCACCACAGCGCGCCGTCGTGGTCCAGGCCCAACCAAACATTGCGCACGCTGTAGCACATGCACCTGCCGCACGACCCAGTCCAGCCCACCGGGAAGCACGCAATGGGCTCGTCGGGCGTCTCCTTGACGTCCCGCTCTGCAAATGACGTGACAAAAAATGGGCGCTGAAGAAACGCGTACACTGTCTTGCGAGGCGCGCTGTCGTTGGCGCCGTTGGCGTCGCTGGCGTCGTCATCGTCGTCGCCGTCCCCGCCGCGCCCCTCGCCGTCCCACCACGCGTCGGCATCGGGGCTGGCGTCGCGCACTGCCGCCGTGTCGCTCGCGTCGCAACTCGACGCCGACACCGCGCAGCCGCAGTCCCAGCTAGACGCAGACGACGCGCCGTCTCCGTCCTCCGCCGCGCCAAGCAGCGTGCATGACGCCGCGTCGTCCTCGTCGTCGCTGCTGTACGCGCGGCGCGCGTCCACGCGGTACGCCGCCAGGGCGGTGTTGCTTGCCAACGAAAACATGCTGCCAGTGTGCTGGGGGGCGGGTCGAGAGCGTTTACTTGACGCGGCGCAACGCCGCGCGTCCACGCTGGCGCTGAGCGGCACTTTCGCCCCGTTTGCCACACCTGCCGCGCAAATGCCTGTACTTTGCACGCACACCGCGCACACAATGCCGTCCACCCTCGTGCCGCGCGGCGTGACGCGGCGGCGGTCCAAGCGCCCGCGCCCCCGTACGTCCCGCACGCCCGACGCGCTCACAGTGTGCGAGCACCAGGACGGCACGTACATGGCGCCGCTCCGGCGCGACCGCGAGCAGCACATGCGCATTCACTGCGCGCCCGCGGCAGAGTGCAAGAGCATTCGGGAAAAGCGCGGGCAGAACGCGCACACGGTGTCCATGGTGACGTGGGACGTTGCCACGCGGCCCGTGCTGAGCATGCAGGCGGCGTGCGTGAACGGCATTGCACGGGCGCCGGGCACCGCAGTGGACTTGATAAGCCGCGTGCAAGAGCGGGGCGGCACCGCGCACGGCCCCGCGCTGCGCCGCGCGTCGGCCGACGCCGATACGACGGACGTGCGCGCCGGCGTGTGGCAAGTGGACAACACGGGCATCCAGTGGTGCTTTGCGTACGTGCAACGGGAACCCAACGCGCGCTCCCCGTCGTCCCGCTCCAGGGAGTGGCGCGTGCGCATGCCCATGCTGGAGGACATTGCGACGGATGAGTTTGTGCGCACGGGGCGAATCCGCGTGGTGGTCAGCCGCGTGCGGTACGGCACGGCCATGCGCGCGGCGATAGTGGCAGACAACCTGCAGCGTCTGCACGCGCGGCGGCAGTGCTTTGTGAACTTTGCAGTCAGCGGGGAGTGGCAAGTGGTGCGCATGCGGGGGGAGAACCGCCCTGAGCTCCTGTCGTACTGGCTCACTGAAGACGTGCAGCGCCGCTTGGCGCACACCGTGCCGCGGCCCGATCCGCCCACGCCAGTGGACGCGGTCGCTCTTCCGTGCGCCGTGGGGGACGCGGCGGCAGACGGCCCCACAGGCCCCGCGGGCGTCGCGCGCGCCGCGCTAGAGAGCGTACTAGAGACAGCGGTGCCCGTGCAGGATTGCGCCGGGTCCGACACGGCGTCGTCCGCGCGCGCGGCGCACGACGCGCCACACGCCGCCGAGGCGCCGCCCCCCCGAGCGTTGAGCACGCCCGAGTCGTCTGACGACGACATGCCCCGAGGGTACGACGAGTTGTACGACCCAGTGTACTGTGATGTGCCCCTCATGCCGTTTGACGACGTAGCGCCCAATCCATTGTAATGCCCGTCGTTGTACTGTCTAGTGGTGCGTGCGTGAGTTCTACCACGCGCATTGCTTGCAGCGCCCGGGGCGCCGAGCCGCGCGCTGCGCGTCTTGAGCGCGTGGTGGTACATTGCAGGAGACTTCATTTCAGTGTATCTACGTCGCGCGGTAGCGCAATTGGTAACGAGCTGCCGCCACAGCGCGCGCTTGTGGTTGCGTCGCCCAGGGCCGCGGCGTCTGGGCGTCGCGGGGATGCCTGTGACACAAGCCACCCCTCTGGTAAGAGCACCGTCGTATCAGAGTCGTACCCATCAGGGTCTTCCGTGGCGGCCTTGTGGCGCCGCAGCGCGGCGCGCGCCGCGCGGTCCACGCGGCGCAACAGCGCGTCCACTTGCTTGTGCACCGCCTCCAAGTGCGCGCGCTTCCTCCTGCCGTCCAACATGTCAAATGCCCGCACCGCCTTGGCCAGCAACGCGCGCGTGGCGCTCTCCGCCGTGACGTTCTTGCCGCGCAGTCGGACTTGCCGTGGCAGGTACGGCGCCGCCGCGTCCGCCACGCGCGCCGATACGTCGGCTCGGAACTGTGCGCTTGCCATGGCGCGTCTCGGTGTGTGTGCAGCGCGCTGTCCAGCGCACACGGCAGGATGAAGCGTCACGGTGATTTGAGCGCTGGGCACGGCGCCCGGCGACCATCGCGGGTTGCGTGCCGTGAAAGAACGTAATTGCGCGACGCGCACAGCGCCGTGGAGCATGCGCGGGGGAGCCGCTTGTCGAGGCCTAGCACTTTCCGGAACGCGCAGAGGACCACCCGCGCCGCGCAAGTAAACTGCACGCCGCACGCGCCACGCACACACCCACGACGTTACCGCCATGGCTCACGAGGCGCGCACGGCGCGCGACATGATGTACCACGCGCGCAACTTTCAAGACGCCGACAACTACTTGCACGGCGCGGAGCCGTTGCACGCCGAGTTGTTGCGCGCGTACGACGCGCGGCGGCGCGGCGTGTCCCTGGGGAACGTCGTGACGTTCGTGTTGGCTCAGCGGGACCAGGGGCGCGTCGCGCCGCGCATGGAGCAGCACCTGCTCCGCATCGCGTTTCGTACACGGGACTACGACGCCGCCAAAGCGCTGCTGACATCGCCCGCGGCGCGCGACTTGGACGTCGCTGGCGTCGTGACGGCGCACTTCACCGCAGTCCCCCGCGCGCGCAGTGCCACAAACGCGTTCATCTCGAGCGCCGCTGTGCGGAACGACGTGGCTGTGCTGCTGGTCGTGCTGCGCGCAGCGGCAGACGCCGGCGCGGACGACCTCGTGCGCCATGTCATTACATCCACATGCGCGACTGGGTCGCGCGACGCCGTGCACGCCGTGACGACCGCGGCGCCGCCCCGCTTCACTCGCCGGGAAGGTCTGCAAGACTGCATGCGCGCGGCGCGCACCAACCGCGCGCGGGACAGCATCGCGCAGCAGCTGCAGTGGACGCTGCGCCGCCGCATCGCCCTGCACAGACGGGAGCGGCGCATGCAAGACCGTCCGGGTGAATTTGCGCGGGGCGCGCTGGATCGCGGCGCCGCGCCGCCGCGGCGGCAGCGCCGACGCATGTGGGAGTCAGACGAGCCGGGCGCCGCAGCGACGCGCGGCGACGACGGGCGCGACACAAAGTAGAGCCTTGATACGTGTAATGCATTGATGCCTCCCCCACCCCATCACGGTCGTCGTTTGGAACTTGGCGGGCGGCTGGACGAGCGCAGCGCAGCGCGCAACTGGCCCGCTACGCCCGCTGCAGCGCCGCGGTCCCCCGCAGCACCGGCTTCGCGCGCCACGGCGCTGCCGGCATTTGAATACGCGTCGTGCTGCCGCGCGGTCTTGCCGGCCGACGTCCCGCGCTGCCGCAGCACCTGCGCCAAGTGCCGCAGAACGCGGCCGTTGCGGGACAGGCGCACAACACCCTGCCTCAGCATGTTGTGCGCGCGCTGCAGCGTCGGCGCATCGAAACGCTCCAAGCGCCGTGCCATGTCCTCCACGGCGTCGTTGGGTCCGTCGCACGCGGCCACTGCGGCCGCCACCGCCGCGGCGTGCGCCGCCACGGCGCCGTCGAACGCTGCGGTGTCCATGCGGCCACTGAACTGGCGCCGCTCCGCCCACAGCGCGTCGTGCGTAGTGTTCACAAAGCGCGGCGGGTCCGCGTACGCCACGTTGGGCAGCGCGTACAGTGCCATGTACGGGCGGGGAAAGCGCGCAGTGTGCGCCTCGTCGCGGGCAGAGCCCTCCTGCGGCGCGCCGCGCCACGCCTGGCCGCTCAGGGCGACGCACACTGTCTTTGGCAGCGCGGGCAGCGCGGTGTGCAGCGCTCGCGCCGCAGCTTCAAAGCCCCCCGCGCGACGCTCCAAGCGGTGCATGGCAGCGGCAGCCATCCACTGCAGCGCGTGCGTCTCTGTGGCGCGCTCCACCGCCGCGCGCTCCTCGTCGGCCATGCGGTCGCCGTGCGAGACGTCGACCCACATGGCCATGCACTCCTGTGCTCGGTGCATCGTTTCGACGCGCAGCACCAGCGCGCCCAGGGCGCTGGACATGGGCATGTACGCGCTCATTGCCCCCAGCGCGTGCAAGACGTTGGCGCGCGCGCCGGGGTGCTGCACGACAGATGGGCGCGGCAACGCCGCCGCGGCGCGCAGCAGGCCCTGCACGGAAAACGCCGTCTTGCTGTGCAGCGCGTCTTGCAGCATGAGCTCCAGGGTGGCGGCGTACACCGGCAACAGCGCCGCAACGTCCTGAGGGCTGCCCCGCAGGCGCCGCGTGAACACGCGCGTGCGCAGCATAAAGTCCGCCGCGTCGCCCGGCGTGGACACGCCCCACAGCCGCGCCGGCAGCGTGGCAGACACCCGCGCGGCGTCGTCCCTTGACAGCGCGCCCACCTCCACAGCGCGCAGCACGCAGTTGCGCGTCGCTTGGTGCACGCGGGGGGACAAGTCCAAGGGGCTGGGAGCCGCTCCGTCTGCCACAGCAAGCTGCACCGCGTCGTGCACGCGCGCCCTGAGCACGGCAGTGGGCGCAGCGCCGTCAGCGGGTGCGCGGTACCGTCCACGGCGCGCGGCGGCGGCGCGCTCGGCTTCCTTGCGCCGCGCGATGCGCGCCGCCACGCACCGCGCGCCCAACGCCAGCGCCACCCCGTCGTACACAACAGGCATCGGTGCGCGGTCAACGCCGCGCTGCTCGCACGCCGCGCGCATCTGGCCCGCGCTGTGAACGCGCAGCATGGGCGTGTACACGCTGCCGTTGGTGACGGCGTGCGCCGACGGCAGCGCCGCAGAGTCCATGCGCACCACGGCGGGGGTGTACTGGTGCGCGCCGTGCGAGCTGTGCCGCACCGCGGCGGCCAAGCACGCCACGGCTTGGGGGCAGTGCGGCGTGGGGAATGCGGCGAGGGCGTACTGCGTCAACGGCGCCGTGCGCAGCAGCCATGCCACGACGGGGTTGGGGTGCGCGGTGCTGGCAGCCACCACCGCGCACGTGTCCAGGCACCACCACCGCAGGGACAGCAGTTCGTCCAGGGCGTCGCCGCACGCAAACGTGCCGCGCGTCGCGTCGTGCAGCATGCCCGGCATGGCGCGCCCACTGCACACCACACACTCGTGGCACGCCGTGGGGCGCGGCAGGGTGTGCAGCGACATGCGCGAATCGCCCGGCGCGGCGCCGCCGTCCCGCGGGGGGTGGCGGTGCTGGTAGTACGCCGCGCGCTGCTTGCACAGCATGCACAGCGTGGGGGCCTGCACGTCGGGCGGCATGGCGGCGCGCACAAGCGTCTTGACCAAGCGGTGCACCTGCGCGTGCATGGCGTCCCGCATGGGCGCCTCGTGGAACGCCCTGCCCAGCTCCGAAAAGTACTCCGCGGTGCCCACGTGCGTGCCCGTGTCTGGCCACGCGGGGCGGCTGTCCTGGTTCCGCACGTAGTCCGCGTCCCGCACCATGATAAAGCCGTCCCCGGCTGTGGGGTCGTGGTCCGCGGGGCGCCGGGGCTGTGCGACCGCGCGCGGCGCGGACAGCACGCCGTTGTTCCCGGCACCAGGTGTCGCGCGCGCGGATGCCGGGTGCGCCCGCAGCGGCGCGCTGCGCGAGGCCAGGGTGCGCGGCCGCCAAGCTTGCAGTCGCTGGCGCGCGTGGGCGCCGGCAGCGGCGGGGTTGTCCACGTCAAACACCTCGTGCAGCGCGCGCGGGTCAGACGCGCTTGCGGGCGTGGGGGGGTCGCTGTCCGCCCGCGGCGCGTCCTCAGCGTCCCCACGCGCCACGCGGCGCGCGATGCGGTGGGCGACGTCCCTGTCGTCCAGCGTGTCAAACTGCGCCCCAGAGGACGCCGCGTGCCCCGTACGGGACACGGCTGGAGCGGGCTGCTGCCCGTGCACGTCCCCGCGCGGCGCAACTGCGTCCAACGTCACGCGCCACGACGCCTCCCACACCCGGTCCAAGTCCGCTTCTTTGGCCGCCTCCACGTCTTGCAGGGAGCCTCGGGGGCCCACGTGCGTGGTCAGCAGGCCGCCGTACGGCACCGTGTACAGGTACAGCAGAAACACGGCGCGGCGGCGCAGGGCGTCCTGGGCGCTCCGAGGCGCGTCGCGGCTCACGGCGCCGGGATCCGCCACCACCGCCGCCAACTGCTGCCGTAGGGCCGGCAACGACTGCGAGTGCACCGTGGGCGGCACCACGTCGTGGTCCACTGCAAACGGCGCGGGGCGCGGTGGGTCAACGGCGTCGGGCACGCCGCCCTCGGGCGCTGGAAACACTGGCGACGCACTGGCCTCGGGCGCTGGAAACACTGGCGACGCACTGGCCTCGGGCGCTGGAAACACTGGCGACGCACTGGCCTCGAACGCGGCGCCGTGCAGCGCCACGTCTACATCTGGAGACGCGGCGCTGGCGCCAAGCACGCTGTCGCGGTCAACTGCTGCGTTGGCAGACGCGCCGTCGTCCAGGACCACGTCTGTGCCCACTGACGCGGCGTCGTCCGCGCCCTCAAGGCCGGTGGACGCGCCGTCGCTGCGCACGGACCGCGCCATGTCGCCGTCGTCGCTGTCGTCGCTGTCGTCGCTGTCGTCGCTGTCGTCAAACGCCTCAGTGTCGGACGCGCCGTTACTGGCGGCCACGCTCACGGCGTTGCCGCCGTCGTCGTGCCCAGGCAACGGCTGATACACGTCCAAATCCAGCGCGGCACTGTCAAAGGCAGCCACGTCGTCGCGCCGCGGCACGACGTCGTCGCCATCGGCGCGCGCCGCCACCGCCGCGGACCGCACCGCGTCCACAAATGCGGGCTCCACGCCCCGTGGCACGACAGTGTCCACCACGTCGGCGCGCACGGCGCGCACGGCGCGCAGCACGCGCCCCACACCGCGCGTACCGTGCGCGGGACAGTACTCGTCCGCCTCCGGCGTGGTCAGCACCGCGTCCACGCGTGCAGTGTACGCCTGCAGCGCTTGCAGCGCGTGGGACGCCACGTACCGCCTGGCCACCAGCGCGTCCGCGTCGCTCAACGGCGCCATGCGCAGCATGGCTGCCAGGACCACCGCTTGCACGCCGCAGCGCGCCGCGGCAATGAACGCAAACAGGTACGAGGGGTACGACGGCCACCACACGCCGCAGTCCACCGCAATGCCGTCAAACGCGGCCACGCCGTCGTGCACGACGCGGCGCACGGCGTCCAACAGGCGCGGCGACATGGAGCGCTCGTGCGCCGTGGCCATGGCGTGCAGCGCGCGCACCCACGGCGCGCGGCACGCGTGCAGCATGGTCGTGAACACCGCGCCCCGCACCACGTCGGCGCCGTCCACTGCGGTGGGGCAGGCGAGGCACAGGCTCTGCAGCATGCGCAGTTGCCGCGGCGACCACCCGTCGCCGGGTACGTACGCCCCGGCACACGGCACAATCACAGCCGCGCCGCGCGCGGCGTTGCGCAGCACGTCTTGCGGCAGCACGGCGCCGTGCTCCCCCGCGGGCGGCGCGGTGTACAGCGCGTGCAAAAAGCGCGCCGCGTCCAGCGCCACCCGCGCCACGTCGGGCCGCAGCTGCAGGCCGGCTTGCACGTCGTCGTCGTGCCGCACCGCGTCGCGCACCGCGAGGAGCGTGACGGCCTGCAACACCACGCGCTGCTCGTCTGGCAGCCGGATGTGGCGCGCCTCGCGCTGCAATTCGGCCGCCACAACGGCGTCTGCCACGCCGGGCGTGGCGTCTGTGGTGGCAGTGTCCACGTACGCCATGTGCGCCTCCACCCAAAACGACCCCGCCACGGGGTGCAGGAACTGCCGCGCGTGGTGCATGGCCACCACGTCGTCGCGCGTCAACTCCCGCGTGCTCTCGGGGAGGTGCGTCGGGTCCAACTGCACAAACATGCCGTCCCGCGTGGCGTCTGCGCGCAGCTGCAGGGACCGCGCCAGCACCACGGTTTCCTGTGGCAGCGCGTCTGCCGCGTCCGCAATGCCATCCAGCACCACCCGCGCCTCATCCGTCGCGCCAAAGGCCGCAAAGAACAGCAAGCACGCCGCCGCGGCGTCCGCGTCCACCTGCGCGCCTAACCCCAGCACGCCCCGCACCACGCCCATGGCCAGCGGCGCGTCGTACGGCTGGCTCAGCGCTGTCAGCAGCACCGGCAGCGTCTCGGCGGCGTGCGCGCGCAGCGGCGCCGTGACGTGCGCGTCCGCGTCCTGAGCGCCCTGCGCCATGCACCCCGGCAAAACGTGCGCCAGCGCAATGCCCATTTGCGCCACGTCCACGGCCCGCGCCGCGCCGTGCTGGGCTTCCCACAGCTCCAAAGCCGCAGTCATCTGGCCGCGGGGGTCCAGCATGCCGTGCGGCGCCAGGGGCAGACGCGACAGCGCGACGCGCATGGTGTGCATGCACGCGCCGTCAGTCGCCGCGCGCGGCTCTCGCAGGGCGGCGCGCAGACGAGCCACGCGGCCCGCGTCCCGCGCGTCCATGGCCGTCTTGGCGTACACGCGCCACAACGGGGGGAACGCGGGGCTGCGCTGCAGCACAGCAATGGCGGCGTTGGGGTGTTCGTCGCGCCCCGCGGCGCACAGCACGCTGCGCGTCACAACGCGCGCATCCAAGTCGCCCACCATGTCCACCGCGGCCCACCCGGGCTCCGCGCTCTTGGCCAAGTCCACGCAGTGCGCCACCAGCGCCCGCAGCCCCACGCCCGCGGGTCGCAGGGCGGCGTACCAGCACGCCGCCATGGCAATCTGAAAGCCGCCCCACCCCGCCACAAAGCGGATGGCCGTGTGCGCCGCGGCGGGCGTGCGTGCCGCGTGCGCAATCAGCAGCGCCATAATGGCGGCGTGCAGCGCGCCGCGCACGGGCACGTGCACGTCCACGGCCTTTATGTGCGCGGGCAGGTCCACGCCCGCCTCGGCGGCGTCCCGTATCGCGCCCACCAACGGCTGCACCTGCGCGTACGCCGCGAGGTACGCCTCCTCCAGCACGTCCAGCGCGTCCGGGTCGGTGTCGTGCCGCAGCGTCAACGCAACGGTGAGCAGGGCGGCGTCTGCGGCGTCTGCGTCCTCCCGTGACGGCGCGGGCGCGCCCTGCGACGCGCCCGTGTGTGCCGCCACAAACACGCGCACCAAACCCACTGGTTGCGGCGCGTACAGCGGCGCGCGCGCCATGACCGCGCGCAACGTCGCTACGTCCCCCAACGCGTCCTCGCACCGTCTCGCAATGGCCGTGTTGTCGTCCACGGTAGCTGCTGCGCCGTCCGCGTCGTCGTCCACGACTTGCGGCGCGGCAGCCGCGCCGTCGGTGGCATCGTCCATACTGGGGCGTGCGCCGTGTGAAACGACAGTGGGTGGGTGTGAAAGGGGTGTTTATTTACTGCGTCGCGCGGCGGGCGGGCTGTCAAGTGCTGTGAGGTGCGCGGGTCTCGCCTGGCAATGCATTGTGCGCGCCGCCAGTGTCATTGACCGCGGGGGCGCTTCGTGCCGCCCTGCATGCCCTCCAACGACGGCGAGTCTGTATCCTCTGTGAGGTCCACCACGTCTCGAAACGCGGCTTCCTCTGCCATGCGCTGCAGCTGCTGCTCCAGCGCGTCGCGGTGCTGCGCCGCGGCGTCCAGCTTGCTCCGCAGGGCAACCACTTCGTCGCCAGCGGCACGGTCCAGGCGCGCGCGCTCCTTCAGCTCGTCGTGGCTCCGCAGCACGCGCCGCAGCTCCTGCGTGACGCGCGCAGTCTCCGCGGCGCTGGCGTCTGCAGCCGCGCGCGCAGCTTGCGCCCGCGCCGCGGCATCGTCCCGCATGGCTTGCACCGACGCCAGCTCCCGCGCGGTGGCGTCTGCCACGCGCTGCGCGTCGTCCCGCGCGCGCTCTGCCCGCGCCAAGCGCTCTTGTGTGCCGCGCAGGTCGTCGGCGGACGCTGTCCCAGCGCCGCTTTCGCGGGACGCCGCCAGCGCGTCGTCCCGCTCCCGACGCAAGCTGCGCACGGCGTGCTGCAAGCGGTCCACTTCCCGCCCGTCGCTCTGCGCGGCGCGCGTCATGTCCTCCACTTGGCGCTGTAAAGCCGCCCGGGCTTGCTCCGCCGCGGCGTGCGCCTCGCGGGCAACCTGCAACTCCCTCGCGTCGCGGTGACCGCGCTGGGACGCCACGTCCTGCTCGCGGCGCGCCTTTTGCCGCGCGTGTTCAGCGTCCACGCGCGCAGCGTCGCGCTCCCGCACGATGCTCGCAGACGCTTGCATGCAATTCTGCAGCTCCGTTTGTAGCCGCCGCACCTTTTCGCGCGCCTCCCGCGCCGCTGCTTTGCACCGCCGCAGCTCATCACTTTGCGCCGAAGACGGCGTGCCCCCAGCGCCAGCTGTGCCAGCTGCGCCGCGCGGGGACGCCTTGGCACTGCCAGCCGCAGCGCTGCCTGCAGCGGCCCGCCCTGTGGCGCCGGCCCGCGTCCAAAAGTCGTCGTCGTGCCCCGAGCTCGTGTAACGCCCGCGCCGCCGTCGCGGCGTGCCGCTGCCACGCGCGCCGGGAAACGGCGGCGCACCGCCGCTGCCAAACGGCGCGCCGCTAAACGCCGCGCCGCCAAACGCCGCGCCGGCAAACGCTCCCTTGAACGGGTTAGAGGGCGCCCGCTGTGCACTGGGCGGCGGCTTGCGGCGCAAGCTGGCTGGCACGTCAGGCGGTGTTTGTGGGTGGTACGTGGGCATGCCCTCCACGCGCACCCCCGCGTCGTCTTGGCACGCGGGGTACAGCCCAGCCACAATGACGCGCAGCATGAGCGCGTCCGCAGACGGCACGTGCACAGACGACGCAATGCCCGTGCCGGCCTCCCGCACTTCAAACGTGTCGTCTTCGTAGTGCAGCACTTGCACGGGGTTCAGCATGGCGTGCGCCCCTAGCGTGCTAGCGGCCCGGCGGTGCACGCGCTCACAAAACGCGCGCAGGGGCGCAGCGAGGCGCTGCAGGGACGCCGCCGTGTACCGTGGCGGCAGCTCTGCGCCCACGCCCGTCAAACGCACCATTTCCACGGGCTGCCACGACGGGTCGCTCAGCTTGTCGGGTGGGCGGTACGCCGTCATGAGCGTGTTCCCCGCGCCCTTGAAGCGCTCGTACAGCCGCCTTTTCTCGGCGCGCGGCATGTACGTGGGCGTGGACTGCAGTATGATTTCGCTCAGCGCGTACTGCGTGGCGCCGGCGTCGTTGTCCACGCGCTGCATGAGAGCCGCCATGGCGTCCTGCGACATGCGCGGCCCCCACAGCGCGCGCACGCCGTCGGGCTTGCCCTCCAACTCCCTGTCGTGCAACGGCGCGCGCCGCATGATAGCCCGAATGACGCCCGTTTCAATCATGCCGGGCGCAGACAGCGCGGGGTTGGCAGCCAACCGGTCCCGTCTCGAACTGATTTGCTGCGACACCACCCCAGACAAAAAGTCCGTTTCCGTCACATACCCCAGCTCATCGTGGAACTGCATGGCGTACAACAACGTTGGCACGCGCGCGGCTCCCTTTGCGGCGGTGGAGCGGTCTTTACTTTTGCACCGCGTCGTCGTGGCGCCTCTGTCACGAGTGCGCGCTGCGCCGACGCGGCGTCGTGGAGCGTGCCCCGCCACTGCGCCCCAATGCAGCAAACTCACGCTGCACGGCGCGCGTGTCACCGCACCAAGGCAATGTCATGGCAGACGCGTTTTTTCGCATCCCGGCGTCGCATGGCGGACCGTGCTTCCGCGCGGCGGCGTCCATTGCCGTGACTGCGGCGTGCTGCGTTTGCGTTACGCAGCTGTACCTGCTGCTGTCATACACCCTGGTGCAGTACATTACGGGCGCCATCCACAGCGCCGCCGAGATGCAAGCCGTCTTTGCCGTGGGCAACGCGACATGCCGCGTGCTGTACCTCGCACTGGCTGCGCTCAACACGCGGCGCTTCATCACAGCGCGGGCGGCGTGCCACGCGGCGTGCCACGTGGCCACTGCGTGGTGGCCCGCGACGCAGACCGTGGCACTGGTGTGGGGCGCCCTCGCGCTGACAGAGGTCGCAGCAGGCGCCGTCGCGGCTGCGCGGCACACCCGGCACAGCGCCACGCGCCTCCGCAAAGCGCTGGCGCTGTACGCCACGCTTGGCGCGGTGCTGGGCGTCACATACGCCGCGCTGGGCGCGCGCGCGGCGCGCGCCGTCCTGCCCGAGTACCCTCTTGTCATGGCGTCAGGGGTCGCGCACACCATGGCTCACCTCGTGCTGGTGTTGGCGGCTCTGGGGCAATTCCTAGCGCCGCAGTAACCCCGTGCCGCGCTCCTTCGCGCCGTGCGCCCTGACGCCGCACCCAACACCGCACCTTGCGCCGCGCGTCGCGCTCTACCGTAGACGACTCGCATGCCTCGCAAAACATCAGCCCACCACCACGTGATGAGACGGTGTAGCGTAGCGTGTGGTTCAAAGAATTCATTCGCAACGCGAGACGCTTCATACAGCTTCAGCCCGTTCACACGCGCCAAAGTTGACGCACTGGTTCACCACTGTCTTACATGTCGCACTGCAAACTGTCCATGGCCACTTCCGTCACACGGCGCGAGACGCGCTTCATGGCTTCCTTGAACAGCGTGTTGTAGTGCTTGCTGCACTCCTCCCTCGCCTTGGCCACTGCCACGTCGTATCGGTGCTGCATGGCGCTCTCCGCGGCGCGCAACGGCTCTTGCACGCTGTCGTTCAAGCTCCCCGCAATGTTCACTTGCAACACGTCGGCATTGCCGCTCGCGGGTTGCAGCATGTGCATCACGTTGACGTACCGCCGCAGCGCGGTAACGACGCGCTCCCACTCTGCCACGCTGGACTTGTGAATGCACCACACGTCATCTTCTTGCACGACGTCGGCACTGATGTCGCGCAGCACAGCGTTCAACGCGCCGGACAGCGTCTCGCCCCGCGTCATGCTCAAGACTACGCTGCACACGCGGGGCAACACGCACTGCACCACGGCGTGCGGCACCACACACGCCTCGGGTGCGTTGAGAGCCGCGTCAGCGGCAGCCTCCAAACTGTCCCAACTGCAAGACCGCTGGCGCGCCGCGCTGCTCGCGCGCGCGTTGGGCGCTGGCGCGGCATCCGCCTCGACTGCAGCAGCGCTTCCAACCGCACTCGAGGAATTGGGCTTGCTGACGCTGTCGTCCATGTCGCTGTCGCTGTCACTGTCGCTACTGCCGCTGCTGCTGCTGCCGCTGCTGCTGCTGCCACTGCTGCTGCTGCCGCTGTCGCTGCTACTGTCGTCTTCGCTGCACGATGGCATGATGGGACTGATGCACGCCACGGATTTCTTCCCAAACGCGGGGCGCTGCACCGCTGCCTTTGCATCCGCCTCGCTCTGACCGGCAATGGCGCGCTGCTCAGCAACTGCCGCGTCAAAAGCGCCCACGGCGTGCTCCGCGGCGTCCTTATCCAGCTCACCTTCCACATCATACCGCGCCAAGCTGGCGTCCAACTCTGCGTCCTGCTGTTCCACGGCCTCTGCAACGTTGATGTGCTGCTGCTCAGCAACAGCCGAGTCAGCGCCCCCCTGCATCGCCTCGCTCAAGGCGTGTTCCAATGGCGTGCTGTATCCAGCCTCGCGCGCCATTTGCAGTGGGCTCTTGATGCTGTCGCTAGTGTCTGCCGGACGAGAAATTTTGGCAGGCGGCTCGCAAGAGGTGTGCGTCTCGGAGCGCGCAGACTGTGCACGCGACGCAGCGGGCGACGCAGCGGGCGACGCAGCGGGCGACGCAGCGGGCGACGCAGCGGGCGACGCAGCGGACGACGCAGCGGGCGACGCAGCGGGCGACGCAGCGGGCGACGCAGCGGGCGACCCAGCGGGAGACGCAGCGGGAGACGCAGCAGTTGTTGGCGCCGCGGCGCCGTCTGTCGCGGATACGTCGCAGTCCGAATCGTCGTCATCATCCAGCGCAAACGTGCGAATGCGCTTAAACCCACCCACTCGGCGCGCAGGCGCCGCGGACGCTGCAGGCGCTGCAGGCGCGGCGGCGCCGGATGACGCGGGGACGTTACCGTCGTCGCCCCCCACCACACTGTCGCGATCGTCGAGCAGTTTCCACGCGGTCAACATGGCGTCTTTGCACGGAGCAATGTCCGGAATGATCTCCCGCGCGCGGTGCATGATCATAGTGTGCCCGTCTTCCAGCGCGTAAGATGCCATGTGAGGCAGCTCGTCGTCCGTCACAGCGCCGCTCGGCATGAGGTGCTTCAACGTCAAATGCACCATTTTACGCATCTCCGGACGACGCTTCTTCTCTTCCTTGGCCGCAGTGGCTGCACGCACTTTGTCCACCTTGGCGGGCTCAGTCACCGCGTCTTTCACCCAGTGCACCAGGCGCGTGGGGTCCACCACGCTCCATTGCGGCGCTGTACCGGTGAGCGCGCCGCTGTCGTTGGCGTCCCGTCCCAGCCGCAGCGGAGCGACGAGTTGCTGTCCCACCAACTGCAGCAGGCTGAGCGCGCTCTCGGACGCTGCGACGCCCTGCACCTCGGTGAAGCGCGCCTTTTGACTCGGAGTCGCAGTTTGCACAAAGATGGAGTGCGTCTCGGTGGGTGACGCGTCCATGTCGGCCAGACGCAGGCTGCCCAGGCGCAGCAACTCTTGCTCATGGTCTTGCAAGCGCAGTTGGTACGCGGCAATGGGCAGCATGCCGTCGGCGCACGTGGCGCCGCCCACAATGTCCACCGTGCACGCAAACGCGGTGCTGCCCGCGGCGGGGGGCCACGTCGTGCCAATAGTGTCAGGGGCGTTGGCGTGCGCCTGGCGAATAGCAACGCACGCGGCACAAGCGCGCAGCACGGCTTCACCTGGGCCCCACACCACCAGCGTGCCGCTGGCAACGGTGGTCACGCACACCGCTTCGCCCCCCATGCCGCGCAGGTCTTGGCTGCTGCACAGCTTCAGCACGATGTTTTCCAAGCCTTTGCACCCAATGCCGTGGTTTCCAGAGCCGCGGCGCGCAGTGACGCTGGCCACCAAGTACGGTCTTTGTGTGTACGCGGGCGCGTCTTTCGAGGCTGGCTGTGCAGAGCCTGCCGCTGCGCTCGACGCAGTCTTTGGGCATTTCTTAGGGCATTTCATCGTGTAAATTGTGGTAAAGTGAATGTGCACACATGACGGATGATACATAGAAGATGATTTGTTCACAGAGTGCCGACCACGCCTGTAGCTTGCCCTGCGCGACTTTTGTCGTACGGGAATCAAGGCTCTTCATTCACGTACGGCGCGCGTGTGTCATAATGTTGCGCCGTAATACGGCAAGCCGCCCACCTCTGCAGCCAAAGGTGTACGTGAATGAAGCTCACTTTTTCGCGTACCGCCAGGCCGTACGTGAATGAAGACGCTTGATTCCCGTACGTCAAAAGTCGCGCAGCACAAGCATACCGCGAGCAACGAGACCTCGTAACAATTCACACCATATGTAATCATTCGTCACTTCCGCGTTGACGTCGCGCACCATGGCGTATGCCAGCGCGTCGCGCCTGGCGCGATTCCTTTGGCAGCGCGGCACAATCCTCTGACACCCGACCTGTTTCCCTGCAAACCCGCCGGGAAGAGCGAAGTTGACGCAGCACCGCACGCCACGACTGCGCCGCGGGAGTCGCTGTCACCTCACTGTCTGCACCTTCCGCTTCTTTGCCGGAAAAGTCCTCGCATGCGGCACCCAATGCCCGCAGTTGCGCACCTATCATCTTGAGAGTGCACTCCGCCTCCGAAGTGCGGTGCGTTCCGTCAGCGTTGGCCTGCGCGGTGCGCTGCTCGTTTGCGACCTGTTTTTCTTTGTGCGCAGCGCACTCGTCTTTGTACGCGTCACGCTGAGATGCGAGAGCCTCCATAAACAGCGGCGTGGACAAGTGCGCCATGCCCTCCTTCTGCTTCATGGCGGCAAGGCGTGCGACGTCCCCCGTGCTGCGCCAGGGGGCGTTAGGGCGCTGCACACCCCCCTCGCCCCATGTACGCAGTGCCGCTGTGATGTGCGCACACTCTGCGCGTATGCGGTGCAGTGCGCTGCCCGTCGTGGTCCGGGGGGGGTGATGCGGTGGCCACGCTGGCCGTATCGGCGCGTGCGTCCACCCGTCGGGTGTCCATACAGGGAACTGGGGAGGGTTTGTCATCAAGACGGTGGTCGGCATGTTTTCCCACGAGGGAGGGGAGGGGCGTCTCAAAGGCGTGGGCTGCGCGGAGCGCCGTGGATCCTCCCCCCGCTGCTCTTGTTGAAGCCAGCGCGGGAGGTTCTGCCCACCCATGACCAGGCGCCGTTCCACGTCCTTCACGTGCGCAAGGATGTTGCGCACAGCACGGCGCACGCTCTGCGCTTCGGCGCAGTGAAGAGGCTCTGGCATGAAGGCGCCGGAGGAGAACTCGCCGTCCATGTTTTCAAAGCGTTGTCACACTTGCGCAAAAATGGGTTGCGGTTAATTTACTAGAGCGATTCTTAAAGGCACACGAGCCACTGGCGCTTGACAAACGCATCATGTAACTTGCAAACGATACAGTGCATTGTATAACGACAGCTCAGCACACGCAGCAGCTATCCGCTTTTGACACACATGTGTAGCGTGGCCACTTTTTGGGAAAAGACGTACGTGAATGAAGACGCTTGATTCACGTACGTCAAAAGTCGCACAGCACAAGCATACCGCGAGCAACGAGACCTCGTAACAATTCACAACACATGCAATCATTCGTCACTTCCGCTCTGATGCATACTTCATACAACACATTCAACACCATGTCTTCTCTCGCAATCACGTACAACGACCCCGATGAGAGCACTGAACGGGTGGTCTCAAAGCACGGCCAAGAAGAAGAGTACACTCTGTGTTGCAACGTGCACGGCATCGCGTGCCGCCCGCCTCCCACTGCCACGGTGTTCAGCTTCGTGTTGACGGATGAGTGTAAAAGCGACACCAACGTGTGCTGCATCCCCATGACAAGCGCAGTGGAGGGCAGCAAAACCTTTGTCACTGCGGTGCGAAACGGTACGCTGCCGCGACGCACCGCGAAGCTCGTGGACAAGCTGCGCGAGGCCTTGACTACCACGTACGGTATGAAGGAAGGCGTCGTGTCGTGGGGAGTGGACGATGATGAAGCCGTCGCCGCTGCCAAGGACGGCGGTGAAGATCCGCAACATGAGGCCTGGATGCAACGCTATGAAGTTGCTCGTCGGGTGTTGTCCGAGGGGGACGCGTTGGGGTTGATGCCCGCTGATGAGCAGGCCAAGTACACGTCTGTGCCTGTGCCCACATGGCGCCACGTGTGGCGCACCTTTTTCCACGCACTGGACTACCTGGCGGATGGCGACGAGCGCGTTGCACGGGAGATTACGGCAATGGACCCTGTGTGTGCGGCATACCGTAACGTATTCCCGCAACTGTGGGTGCTGCAAACCACTGACCACCGCACAAGCGAGTTGAACGCGGACAAAATGCGTTTGCGACGAATGGACGGCGACACGCTGCTGGATGCGCGCCTGCGTACGCTGGACTTCCTCATCGACGATTTTTTCGAGACCAAGTGCCGCAAATGCCACGTTTGTTTCGCGGATTGGGCGGGGGACATACTGCTGTCGCACATGATGGACGAGGGATACACGTTTGCGTAGACGGTAGACAACACAATAGAATGCATTATTGTGCACGCTTCAACAATGCGCATGTTGGTATGGGGCTTGCGCGCACGTTTCCCACAAACTGTGCGCAAAAAGACGTACGTGAATGATGACGCTAGATTCACGTACGGTAAAAGTCGCGCACAGCAAGCTGGTCAAAGATGTCGTGGTACGCAATCAATTCATACCTATTAGTTCATGTATACACGTCCATTTAGATGACGGTGTTGGTCAACTCGCAATAACAGGTCCGTGCCAGCGGGCGTATGCACCCGCCAGGAGGATTGTCACCGCTTTGCGTTCACAGGTTTCACCATGGCTCAAGTCGGTGTTATATACGGCACAATTCCACGCATGCCCATCGGGCACAGTGACGGTCCTAGCGTTGTGGATGTGCACAACGTAAACACCGCGCCGCCTGCTGCAGCCACACGATTTGCATTTGCGCTGCTGCGCTGCTGCAAGAAGAATGTGGGGACGCGTCCCTTGAGCCTGTGCGAGGCGCAGCAGGGTTTGACGGCGTTTGGTGACGCGCTGCAAAGTGGCGCTCTATCCCGGAGAGCCTACGCGCTGGCGGTGTCTCGTCAGGAATACTTGATGCTGTATGCGGGTCTGGAACACGTCAACACTCTGAAGGACTTGGGGTATCCCACCCCGAGCGCCGGCACGAGCGCCCCGCAGAGCGCTCGACCTGCGGCTGCTGCGCACGCTGAAAACCGTGATGAAACCGACGCACTCAAGTCCGCATCGAGCGGTGGCCATGCGCTGACGGTTGCGCGTGCACAGCGCGCCACTCCTGGCTTCACCGCGGCGCAAGCAGCGGCCTTGACGCTGGTTGATGAGGACACGGACCTCGACACTGACTGCGACAGTGTCGCAGATGAATCGGGCGACGACGTGATCTTGGCACAGCCACCCGCGCGGGGCAGCGACGCAGCCAAAACGCAGGAACACTTGTACGAAGCGGCTGTGCCACACGCTCTAAAGGGAGAAGCGGGAGTGGCAGCCTTTGCGGAGCGCTTGCTCACTGCATTGCATCACAACGCGCAGTCGGAGAAAGCCGAGCCCCTGTGCATGATGAATGGGGGGTACATTGGGTGGGAGTACGTGTGGGCAACGTACGATCGATGCGCAGAGGAGTACCCCACCGCGTCTGATTCCGAGTTGGTGGACTTGCTGCTTGAGCAGGACTATGTTTGCCGCGCGCTGCGGGCGTACAACAGTGACATTTTCGACATTGGCGCACACCGCGCGGATCCGCGACAGACCGCGCACTTTGCGCGGACCGAGGGGGCGCATCGCTGCAGCAAGACAGCGGCGGCAGTCCTGAAGCGCATTCGCTGTGCAGCGGCGAATGGAGCGTCAACCCACAGCCAACTAGCGTATGATATGCGCGCTCTCGTCCGCGCGCAGCCAAAGTGGCCCACATATGGCTCCCTGCTGCACACTTATTAATACACAATGCATACATTACTACTCAAACACGCTTGGGTCGCTGATGGATTCACTGGCAACACTGCCGACGCCACATTACGCGCTCTTCAAACCAGTGCACTACGAGCCGCGCGTCTGTATATCTTACAGTGTGCATTTACGCTACTTCAACCACGCTATCACAATCAACGTCGCTGTCCGCTACATCCACAACCGACTCTGCGTCAGTGTCAATGGCGTCTGCCCCACGGGATATGAGCGGCCACGCCTCGTTGCGCTCTGCCGAATCCGAGAGTGGGGCCCTCCCAGCGGGGGGTGCAGCGGCGGCATCTGCGGCAGACGGTTCCAGCTGCACTCTGCACAACACGTGGGGACCGTGATTGGTGGAGCTGACAATCACGTCGCACTCGTGGCTATCAGTGTGCTCCACGCGCTGCAGCACTACGTGCAGCACGCCGCCGTGCCACGGCATGCGCATCACAGGCACCACCATGTGTCCACCAGGGCATACCACGTGAAATTGAGGCGTCACCACGCTGCCGACTTCTGGGGCCCACACTGGCGACAGCGACTCGGGGTCGGCCCACGGCCGGTGCACCACCATGCGCACCCAATACCCGCCACTGACTTGAACCTGTGGACCCAGGCTGTAAAACATGTTTCCATCGTTGCCAACCGCGGCCGCTGCTGGAACTGGAGGGGGCGCGTCGGACAGCGCGTCGTCGTACTCGTCGTTTTCATCGTCGTACTCTGCGTCGCTCACACCATCGTCACCAGCGCCATGTACGTGCATCACTTGGTGCCTACACTCTGGACACGTGCCGCGCGCAATCAGCCAATTGTTGACACACGCGGAGTGAAACGAGTGAAAACATGGCATGCGCGCCACCTCATCCCCCGGTGCAATGGTCTCCAAGCACACTGAGCACGCGCCCGGCGCGCCGCTGTGAGAGTATACCACGACGTTTTCCATTGTACCGATCCGTTGCTATACCATAAACTCGTTGACAATTTTAACAGTGAATGAAAAGTGTTTGGAGCTTGCGCGGTCGGCATCTATATTTGGCTGCGCAACTTTAGACGTACGCGAATCTGACGCGTTCATTCGCGTACGGCATGTGCGCGCGCAAATACCGCGCACAGCGCGCTGAACATCGGACAACATACACATGTACGTGATTGAACAGTGCCTGCCACACACACCACACACTTGCGTGCACAATGGATGCAGTCGCGCACATGCCGCTCGGCGGAACCTCTGCGAGCGTCGCCAGTGCCAGTGACGTCGGGACGCACCCCGCGCACGCGCTTCCGTGCCACAGTCCGAAAGGCGACGCTGCTAACGCTGACGACGCATCAGAGTTTGACGTGGAGTACTCCATTACCAGCGCGCTGCTGCGCGCGTCTTGCCTTGGAATGGGCTTGCCTCACGTGGAGCGCCTGGAGGGGTACGCGCCGTCGTGGGAACACGTGTGGGGTGTGTTTGACATACACGCGGCGGCCGCCCCCGAGCGCAGCGACGCGTGGGTGCGCGCGTACATTGCGCGCGTGGACCCCATCTGCGCCGCATACGCCGCCGCGTTTCCCGAGTGTTTTGCCGTGGGCGCCGCGCGCGGCGCGGACGACGAACACCACCTGGACACCGCACAGGCGTGGACAGCGCAGTGTGGTGCGGTTGCCGATGCAGACGCGCAGCGCCAACAGAGCGTCGAAAGCGTGTTGCGCGCGGCGCGCGACGACCTGCCGCGCGCTGGCGCCGCGAGGTGCATGCGGCACCTGCTCAGTCAAAGCTTTACACCGCCTTGATGCACACAGTGCACGCCCGCAGTGCACCGTGGGGTAATGTGCCGCGCTTTTTTGTATGTTGGTGTTACGGGACGCCGTACGTGAATGAAGCCATTTTATTCACGTACGGAAAAAGTTGCGTACGTAAAGATGGTAGCACGGCATGAAGACGTCGAACAAATCACATTGTTTACATTACCCACACTCATTGCAAACGAGTGTATACATGTTTGCTGTACAACAACAATGTCTGATGCAACAGAAATTACAAGCGGCGCGGCGCCGCACAGCGCCGCGCCTGAAGCAGCACTCACGCCCGAGGTGACGATTGCGCCCGAGGCATCTAGCGCGGCAGAAGCGACTGGCGCGCCCGAGGCATCTAGCGCGGCAGAAGCGACTGGCGCGCCCGAGGCATCTAGCGC
>Ga0209716_1000233_pt1 | contig 57893 bp, 58 predicted proteins | sample COGITO_mtgs_1205_FD_184811 | JGI IMG/M metagenome (GOLD analysis project Ga0209716, IMG submission 184811) | Pelagic marine microbial communities from North Sea - COGITO_mtgs_120531 (SPAdes) (version 2) | ecosystem: Environmental > Aquatic > Marine > Epipelagic ... | reverse complement strand
GAGAAACGCAATAAAACAAAACAATCTATACATACTAAAACTCTATTTTAGAATAACCTTCTGGAATTTCAAAAGGAAAATTCAATGAAGAAGGAAAGTCTGTTCTATTAAATTCCAATTCCAATTGTTGCAAATTAGTTCCATCAAAAAGACTTATTTCAATGCGTTGAGGTAGTTTTTCTCCACTCACTCTTGCGTGGTTTAAGTATTTTACAGACAAGGTGTTGGAAGTCCCTGGAACAACCAGTCGCTGTTCTTTTAAAATGAAATCTACTGGGTCAAAGAATAAAGTAGGAGCAATCCCCGAGCGTTTTCCTTGTGGAATTAAGATGTAGTATTGAGGATTTGATATTTGTTTCCATCTCCCTACTGCAGGATCTAAGAAGGGTTTTCCCAATAATAAATTTTCAATATCATCATAGGTAAAAGAAGTGTTGAGGGGAGCATTAATTAAATCAAAATTTCCATGAAAATAATTTTTTTGGAACTTTTCATAAAAAGAAATTTGTTCTGGTGTAATCATCAATTTTGCAATTGGGATGATCATGGTTGCGCTCATCCATACTTTCTTTTTGTTCTCCATTCTAAGTTGAACAATTATTTGTTGAGTGCGTTTTCCATCGTCATAGGTTGCACGAATTCTGGAACGGAGCTTATCTACTCTGGGGTAATTGGATTTAATTTTGGAAGCCAAAGCTGTAATATCTACATTTTTGAGCGGTCGTTTTGTTGGCAAAACAGCTACCGATTTACAGGCACTGAAAGTCAAAATTAGGCCTATAAAAAAAATAAGATATTGAAGCTTTTGTTTCATGTTTACTGCATTTCTGAATAATCTCCTAGACTGATAAAGGCAGGGTTTCCTTTATAACGCACATGATTCCCAATCATTGCTTTTTCGCACTTTAAATTGATCAAATGACTGTGGTTTTGAATCAAACTGTTTTGCAATTCACAGTTTTCAATAATTGTACCCTCTCCTATCGAGACGCCTGGTCCTATGTTGCTATTGCTAATTCGAACTCCCTTTCCAACAAAACAAGGGGGGATAAGCGTACTGTTTTCCAGGATAGCTGAAGGATCAACTAAAGTTTCTCCTTCCTCTTTTTTGAATTGAAGCATCTCTGCATTGGTTTGAAGAGTCACTTCTGGATTTCCACAATCCATCCAAGCATTTACTTTACCAGCCTTAAAGACTTTCCCCTGCTCCATCATCGCTAATATGCCTTGGTTAATCTGATATTCTTCACCTTCTTGTAAACTTTGTTTTACTACTTCTTTCAAAGCAACTTTTAGGACTTCAATTTCTTTAAAATAATAAATCCCTATTACAGCTAAATCAGAAACAAACTCTTTAGGCTTTTCGACTAAGTTAACAATCGTATTCTCCTCATTTAGCTGAACCACTCCAAATGCTTCTGGTTGTTCAACTTCTTTTACCCAAATGACTGCATCGGCTGTGGGATCAAGAGACAAATCTGCACGAATTAGTGTGTCAGCATAAGCAACTACCGTAGGCCCCTCCAAAATTGAAGCTGCACACATAATCGCATGCCCAGTTCCTAGGGGTTCTAGTTGTCTAAATATATGTGGATTTGCTCCCAACTCTGAAGCAAGTGTTTTTAATGAATCTTCTACCGCTTCTCCAAAAAAAGCAGGATCGCCTAAAATAAAGCCAATTTCTGTAATGGGTTCCTCCACTACTTTGGCAATTTCATGAACCAGTTGGTGAACTATAGGGGATCCCGCTACGGCAATCAGTGGCTTTGGTGTTGTTAAACTATGCGGTCTCAATCGAGAACCTCTACCCGCCATGGGAACTATAATCTTCATAAGTAATTTTTATTTGCCTGTACTTCCAAACCCTCCTTTACCACGTTCTGTTTCGGAAAGGCTATTTGTAATTTTCCAATCAATCTGCTCATATCGCGCTAAGACTAATTGCGCTATCCGTTCACCGGGTTGTATTGTAAAATCATCCTTGGAGAGATTAACTAAAATCACCCCTATTTCCCCACGATAATCTGCATCTATTGTTCCTGGAGCGTTGAGAACTGAAATCCCATACTTGGCTGCTAATCCGCTACGAGGACGAACTTGAGCCTCAAATCCCTCTGGAAGAGCCATTTTAAGACCTGTTCCAATCACTTTTCGCTCAAAAGGCTTCAGTACCACAGGGGCTTCTAAAGCAGCTTTTAAATCTACTCCTGCAGATGCTTTAGTTGCATAAAAAGGTAATTCGTAGGGGCTGTCATTTTGAACGGGAACTTGAATCATGATCTGTCTTTTAAAGAATTTAAAAATAAGAAAATGAATGCTTCCCTTATTGGTAATCCTAAATTTCTTTACTCAATTTGTCAACCAAAATTATTCTTTTGGAAAACGATTTTTAAGCTCTTTTTCGATTTGAATAATCATCAATACTGGAAGAAGTGTGACCAAAGCTATTCCTACCCAAATAGCCCACATTTGATGGAAATTGATAAAAAAAGCCAAAACACCAAGAAGAATTGTATACCCTCCTAGTTTTTGAATTTTGTCTGAAGAATATTGCTGAGCAAACTCCCAGATTTCCTGATTCCGCATTGAAGTCGATGTCCGAAATCCATAAAAATGATTGATTTTTTTGGGAGGCCATTTCGCTTGAATAATGCCTCCTACATAAAATATGATGCCGGTCAACACGAGAATTAGTGCAAGGGGGTTTACTTTTTCCATTTTTAATAATTATTTTTAAATATAATACCTTCAACGTCAAAGAGCAAACTTCAATTACTCCTTTTTATCATATATTAAACGGCAAGTATTACCAAAAAAGCAACGATTTCAAATCCCAATTCTATATATGTAAATATTGATCAAAGCCATCAAGCAAAAGTCCACCTGCTCTAGAAAGGATAAATCCCATGATCAATACTCCAGTAAACAACAATACTCGTTTCTGGTTTTTATACAATAGGCTAATTGTATCCACAATCCACCGACAATGGTCATAAAGCCCATCATAACTCTCAAAATAGTTGCAGATTGTGGCATACTGATAATTACATCATATTTCTCTGTAAAAAACCAATCGGGAGAGAGATATTTAATTAGACCTAGAATAAAAAGTAGTAGTCCCGCACAAAAAACTTATTGTTTGAGCAATTAAATAGGGTTTAATCTTCATTATAATCGTAGTTTAAATAATGCCTCTTCGCTTGCTTGATTTGTTCTTTTTCATCAGTGTTGGGGTAGAAAAAATAACTGGGTGCTATTATTTTTTTGGTCTGCTTTACCTTAATGCTTATGATGTTTTGGATTCTAAATTTTCCTTTGATTAGGAGCTGAAAAGCTTTTTCATGCACTTTAAAATCAGAATCTTTAGGGTCAATAATTGTTGATATTCCTTTACATTGAATTCCTTTTTGAGTAAATACATTGACTCCACTTACGCACACTTTTGAGTTTTGAAGAATATTTTTAAGACTCTGAGGAGAAGCAATATTAGCAAAAGGGTTTCTGTGTCAATAATAAAGAACAGCTCTTTGGGAGATACATTAGGTTCCCCTTCCGATGAAACGGTAGCCAACCAACACAATACTATTGAGTCAAAAGCTTCCTTTAGGTCTTTAATTTCAACAGCCTTCTCCTTTATAACATTCTCCTATTCGCTCGAATGCTTCTTTGATTCTATTTTATTACAAAACAAGTCGTATTAAAAAATAATTCTCTAAGAGCTTAAAGGTCTTCGCAATTGAAATAACGAATCCCTTCCCAATTTCGTTTAAAAAATTTGTCTTTGTCCTCGATGAAATCTTCTAAAGGAGTATTTCCAGGAAGAACAGAGAGCCACATAATCGGATAATCTTCGGGTGTAGAAGTACATTCAAAAGACTCGCAAGGGTGTCTGTATTTATAACGAGCATGTCCAGCTTCATGATAGAATGTATATAAACGTTGAACAACTGAAAAATCCTCCCAGAACGATTTAATTATTTCAAAGCTTACGGTGTCATCATCACAAATATTATAGGCTCTCCCTGCATGATCTGAAGTTACTCCTGAGGCGAAGTCAGGTTCAGTTCCAAAAAATAAAGAAATTACTCTCCCTGTTCCAGGGTCTGCTTTCCCAGAGCGAATAGCATCTGCCACAAAAACATCCCAATAATCATCTAAGGTACTGTCTTCGTCTAAGACAGAATAAAAAGGATCTGTAATTTCTACTGTTTCTTCTTCCTCTTCAGCAACAGGTTCTGTTTCAATAGGGTCTTTTTTACAAGAAGAGACTGTAACAATTAAAATGCTAATAAATAATGACCAAAAAAAAGTGTTCTTTTTCATATTAATAGAAATAGGGTTGAATAGTAATGTTCAATTGATTGATGCAAGATAAAAGAAAAAAAGGAAAGAGTAAGGTTTAACCATTAAGGGCTTCTGCCCCTCCAACGATTTCTAAAATCTCGTTGGTAATGGAAGCTTGACGTGCTTTATTGTAGGTCAATTTCAATTGATCTCTCAATTCTGTAGCATTATCTGTTGCTTTGTGCATCGCCGTCATTCGCGCTCCATGCTCACTTGCAAAAGAGTCACGTAAGGATTTGTAAAGTTGCATTTTAATACTCTTCGGTAACAATTCACTGATGATTCCTTCTTGAGTTGGTTCAAAAATATAATCGCCAGCCCCAACAGTCGCCTCTGATTCTTCTGCAACAATTGGCAATACGGTTTCTGTAAGAACCAATTGAGTTGCTGCGTTTTTAAAGCTATTGTAGATCACCTCAACCTTATCGTATTCTTTATTGGCAAAGGCGTCCATAAATTTCTGAGCAATTTCACTTGAATTGGCAAATGTCAAATCATCGAAAATCCCATTATTATTTTCTGCTATTTTATGCTTCTTCGCTAAAATATCATCTCCTTTCTTTCCTAAGGTCAACAAATGAACCTCATGATTACTATGCGATTCAATGTATTGGTTTACGGCTTTTATAATATTGGAATTAAATCCGCCACATAATCCACGATTGGAAGTCACCGCAATCAGCAAGACTTTATTTACAGGTCTCATTTGTGTGAAGGGATTGGGGGTGTCCCCGTCTAATGATCCACTAAGGTTTTGAATCAATTCGGTAAGCTTATCAGAATACGGGCGCATAGCAGTAATGGCATCTTGAGCTTTTTTAAGCTTAGCTGCTGAAACCATTTTCATTGCAGAGGTGATTTGCATGGTCGAAGAGACCGATGCAATTCTATTCCGTATTTCTTTTAAGTTTGCCATAATAAATTATTCGAATTGAGCTGAAGTACTTTTTGCTACCGCGTTTAAGGTATCAATCACTTCATCCGTTAATTTTCCTGCTTTAATTGAATCTAAAACGGGTCGGTGTTTTGCATTCAATTCATCTAAGTAAGCTCTTTCAAAAGCTTTTACTTGGTTTACAGGAACATTTCGCAACAGGTTTTTAGAGCCTGCGTAGATGATCGCTGTTTGATTTTCTACCGTAAACGGATCGTTTTGTGCTTGTTTTAAGATTTCAACATTACGTCTTCCTTTTTCAATCACGTTTAAAGTTGCAGCATCTAAATCAGAGCCAAATTTTGCAAAAGCTTCCAATTCACGAAACTGAGCTTGGTCTAATTTTAATGTCCCCGAAACTTTCTTCATGGATTTAATCTGAGCAGAACCTCCTACACGAGATACTGAAATTCCTACGTTAATTGCAGGACGAACCCCAGAGTTAAATAGATCTGATTCCAAGAAAATCTGTCCATCAGTAATCGAAATTACATTGGTAGGGATATAGGCCGAAACGTCACCCGCTTGGGTTTCAATAATAGGAAGTGCAGTGAGCGAACCTCCACCTTTTACTTTATCTTTCAATGAAACTGGCAGGTCATTCATTTCTTTAGCAATACTATCATCTGCAATCACTTTTGCAGCACGCTCTAATAAACGAGAGTGTAAGTAGAAAACATCTCCAGGGTAAGCTTCACGCCCTGGAGGACGACGTAATAACAAGGAAACCTCACGGTAGGCAACAGCTTGTTTAGATAAATCATCATAAATAATCAAAGCAGGTCTTCCTGTATCTCTAAAGTATTCTCCGATGGCTGCTCCAGCAAAGGGTGCATAAACCTGCATAGGCGCAGGATCAGAAGCATTGGCTGCTACAATGGTAGTATAGGCCATAGCGCCTTTGTCTTCTAATGTTTTAGCAATCCCTGCAACAGTAGATGCCTTTTGTCCTATAGCAACATAGACACAATAAACAGGCTCTCCAGCATCATAAAATTCTTTTTGATTTAAGATCGTGTCAATACAAACCGTAGTTTTTCCTGTCTGACGATCTCCAATCACTAATTCTCTTTGTCCACGACCTACAGGAATCATCGCATCAATCGATTTAATTCCTGTTTGTAAGGGTTCGTTTACTGGCTGACGAAAAACAACCCCTGGAGCTTTACGCTCTAATGGCATTTGAAAAAGCTCTCCTTCTAAGGCGCCTTTTCCATCAATGGGACTTCCTAAAGTATTAACAACACGACCTACAACACCTTCTCCTACATCAATAGATGCGATTCGTTGTGTTCTTTTTACCGTATCTCCTTCTTTAACCCCTTTTGATGGTCCTAAAAGAACAACCCCTACGTGGTCTTCCTCTAGGTTAAGTACCATTCCTTCAAGGTTGTTATCAAAGGCAACTAATTCTCCATACTGTGCATTGGATAAACCAAAAACACGAGCAATACCGTCACCCACTTCGAGTACAGTACCTACTTCATCCAAAGCGGATGCAGAGCTATAGCCTGATAATTGTTTTTTTAGAATTGCTGAAACTTCAGCGGGATTTACATCTGCCATGATCGTTTATCTTTAGATCGTATTCGTTTTTGTTAATGTTGTTTTTATAGCTTTTAACTGATGCACAACACTAGCATCGTATTGCATATCACCAATTTGAAGAATAAAGCCTCCTATAATAGAAGAATCTACTTTATTTTCAAGTTGAACCTTATCCTGTGTCAAGCTTTTGGCTTTTTCCAAAACAAGTTTCTCTAAAGCGGGAGAAAGCGGGACAGCAGTAGTTACTATTGCTGTTGTTTCTCCTTGTGTCTGTGCATAAAGACGTACATATTGCTGTGCAGTAGTAGCGACTATAGCGAGACGATTGTTTTCGGCTAAAAGCGAAAACAATTGAATTGTTTGCGGGCAAGCATTATAAAATAAACTCTTCAAAGCGGCTTCTTTTTGAGCTACTGGAAGAATTGGGTTTTCCAATACTATTTGTAATTCGTCATTTTGTTGCATTAGTGTTCCTATTGCAAGCATATCTAAGGCAACTCTATCAGAAGCTTTCGCCTCTTGGGCAAATGCTAATGTAGCTTTGGCATAACGTATTGCAGCGCGCGTTCCTCTCATTTACTTTATATTGGTGTCCTTTAATAATTGTTCTACCAACTGCAATTGCTTGTCGTTGCTTTCTAATTCTTTTTGAAGCACTTTTTCAGCAATCTCCATGGCTATAGAACCCACTTGTTCTTTTAGTTCATTGACTGCTGTACGTTTTTCGTTTTGGATGGCTTCTTGTGCTTGTGCTAAGATTTTCTGTGCCTCAACCTGAGCTTCTTCTTTCGCTGTATTAATCAATTCGGCGCGAGTAGTTCGAGCCTCTTTGAGTAATGTTTCTTTTTCGGCACGCGCTTCTTTAAGGATGCGCTGATTGTCCGATTGTAAACTCTCCATTTCATTTCGCGCTGCTTCGGCAGAAGCAAGTGCGTCTTTGATTGAAGTTTCACGATCATTGACTGCATCCAAAATAGGCTTCCATGCAAACTTTTTAAGCAAGAAAAACAAGCCTAAAAAAATTAGGGTTTGCCAAAAGAACAAGCCTAACGAAAATTCACCAATTAATTTTTCCATCGTTTAAAACGTTAAGTTAAAAAGGCCTTAAAAGGCAATTCTTGTTATACTGCAAATAAAGCAGCAAAACCAATTCCCTCTACAAGGGCAGCAGCAATCAACATCGCTGTTTGAATTTTACCGTAAGCATCTGGCTGACGACCGATCGCCTCCATTGCAGAACCACCGATTCTACCGATACCCATACCTACACCGATTACTACTAATCCGGCACCTACCATTACTGGAATTTCCATAATTATAATTTTAAATTAAACACTCTTTTTTTGACACATTACTGTGTTTGGGTTAATGATGTTCATGTTCTTCAGCGGCAAAACCGAAATAAAGCGCAGAAAGCATCGTGAAAATATAGGCTTGTAATAAAGCCACTAACAATTCTATAATCGAGATTGCAAAAGCCAATCCAAAGGATAAAGGACTTCCCAACCAACTTTTAAAAATAAACATTAAACCAATTAAACTCATCAATACGATATGTCCCGCTTGCATGTTGGCATAAAGACGTATCAGAAGCGAAAAGGGTTTAATAAAGATTCCTAAGACTTCAATAGGAATCAAAATGATGTATAAAGGAACCTTAGCGTACCATTTCATGGATGCACCCAAAGGATCAAAAATGTGTAACCAATAATCCTTGGTTCCTGTAAGGTTCGTAATTAAAAAGGTTAACAATGCTAAACCAAATGTTACTGCAATATTTCCTGTCACGTTTACTCCAAGTGGAGTGAGACCCAAAAGGTTTAAAAACCAGATAAAAAAGAAAACAGTTAAAAGGAAGCCCATATACTTCCCGTGTTTTTTTTCTCCAATGTTCGGGCGAGCAATATCATCTCTTATATACAAAACAATGGGTTCAAAAAATCGTCCAATCCCTGCCGGAACACCTCCATTAGAAGTATACGACTTTGCTAGACTTCTAAAAATGTAGAACATCAAAAAAGCGATGAGCAACATACTTGCTACACCTTTTGTAATTGAAAAATCTAGTGGTGCAATATTGGTTGCATGATGACTTTCATCATAATTGATCGTTCCCGCTGCATCCGTCCGGTAAATCTTAGAATGGTCTAATTTATAAAAGTACTCTCCTGATTGAACCAAATCTTCTCCGTGATGTAATTTGGAAGAAGAAAAAACATGTAATCCATTATCCCACAAGATAACAGGAAGAGGAATTCCAATATAAACGTGTTTTCCAGCTTCGTTGGTATAAGAGAACAAACTAAAATCATACGCATCTTGAAGGTGATGCGAAATGTATTCTTTGATTTCCCCTTTTAAATCTCCTGAAGCTTCGCTCTCTTTGGCTGCTAGACTGTAGGGTGCTGAAAACAACGCTATGAATAGTAAAAAAATGGAGTAAATTTTGTTTAGCGTTGTCGGCATAAAACTTGTTTATAAATAGTGTTTTTAGCGCTGCAAATGTAAGGCTTTCGAATAAATAAAGAAATAAATAAAAGTTTTTTTAATCTTCTTTTTTTTAGTCTCAAAGAAAGAACTTGAAAAGCATCAAAAAAATGACTCTTTTTGAGGCTAACCCTTATTGGTAACGCCTTGCTAAAACTACTATTTCTATAAAAAGACCTATAGCGTAAGGAACAAAAAAAATGAAGAATTCTGAACGCATTATAACACCATCCATTTCAAATTTTGGATGAAAATATAAAAAGTAAACGGCTAGCTTTAGTGCAACCGTTATCAAATATAGTATTGCTAGATTTTCTTTTTTGTGGTGCATGCCCCAACCCAATAAAAAAAGAGCAATAGTGGCAAGAGCAAAATTAACCCCATAGCTTGTCCATAAAAAAAGAATACGCGTTGGGTTGAGTTCACTTTGAACAAATAGCCCTAAGGGCATTAGAATAAAAAGAAGGGCAATATAAAAAGCGTTTTTTTTCATGGATTATTCCAAAATCTTTTGCTTTGTCTATAAATAAGCCATAATACCATGAAAAGCCCTATAACACTTGAGATTAAAGCAAAACTTGTAGAACTAAATTTTTGATCTAAAAAATTGCCTAATTGTATAGAGGCATACATAATGATCCCTATTTGAAAAGCTAGGCTAGAAAAAACAAGCCAGCGATTAGGCTGTTTTTTCACGAGTATTTGTTAGTTTTTTAACGCCATCTTCCTCCGAATGCATTGAACAATTTGCATTAAAGGTAGCTCCAGATTCTACAATTAATTTTTGAATAAAGACCTCTCCTTCAACATTACTCCCTGCTTTGAGAGAAAGACTACCTGATACTGTTAGGTTTCCTTTAAAAACCCCTTCAATATCAGCATTCGCACACAATACTTTTCCATTGACCACGGCATCTTTTCCAATGATAACTCTTCCTACTGTTTCAACTTCTCCTTCAAGTGTTCCATCAATTCGGATGTCCGTTTTAGCATTAATTGCTCCTTTAAGGACCGTATTTTTGTCTATTTTACTGTATTGTCCGTTTGAATCTGTTGTTTTCATTTTTATTCTTTTTTCCAGGTTTTATTTTTCAAGTATTTACGATATTGGGATGTCAAAGCTACAAAATTATCTATGTTTTCAAACGATAGTATGTTTTTCACACGTTCATTTTCCTTCAAAAGGTCTACTTCTTGTGTATCGCGTATCCCGTGAACAACTATAAAAGTGTATTCCTCATTGTAAGTGTCTTGACTCACTTTCCAATTTCTTTTGGTGGTGGATAGCATGTTTTTCAGTTCTATATAAAATGCTTTAGATTCTTTTTCATAACTGCTTAAAAAAGGGAAGATCCATTTGTAATTTTTGTAGACTGCTCCAGATTCGTTCAAGTTGTTGGTTTCAATTTGTGCTATTAAAGCTTTAGCATTTATTCCTTCTGCTACTGCACTAAAGTTTGTCTCTACCTCTCGAAGAGCTGATTTCCAGGCATCTATACCATAAAGTCTTCCTTGTGTGTGCGCTTTTAAAAGTGCGATTTTAGGTTCCATCTGGCTCCCACTGGTTACAACTTCAAGCGCCTCAATTTCTGTCAACACTTTTTTGAACTCTTGTTTTTCAAATAAGCTTAACACATTTGCATAAAGCTTTTCTGGTGTAATTACCCCTGAGACATCATAATTTTCTGGATCTGAAATTAACATTGCAAAAGGAGTATCACTGAAGTTTTCAAGCAATTTAGCTCTATTTTGAGCAGCACGTTCAGGAAATTCAGTTTCATTCATCCGATATAAATGATATAACGCCTGTACCGCAATTTCTTCTGGAGGAGTCAAATCTAATAAGGCATTCAATCGATTCCTTGCCAAAGGAAAATCAGCAAACTTTTCTTTATAGATCATCCCCAATTGTAAATATGCGTTTTGATTAAGGCTTTTAATACTGTCTTTCGCACTTACGCTTTTTGGAAGGGCTGATACATAGCTCTTTGGTGTTTGTTGTAAAAAAGTAAGCTTTTTTGAGCTTAACTCTGAATCCTGTGTTGAATTTGTCAATGTCGTTTGTAAAGATGCCGTTTGCCTCCAATTGTCAACATTTGGACGGTTTCCCCAATTTGCTTTGTATGTTTGACGCCCCTGTAGAACCACTTTTAGATTATAAAAATAAAATGCGCTCTGTGGCTTGTCTTGTGATAAAAATTGTCTCTTTTTTGACTCATTTTCAAGTGTCTTCTCGGCTATAGCTTGTTGTTCGTCTATAAAGTTTTGGAAAAACTGTTCTTGTTCTTTTTGACTTAACGATAATAGAGAAAGTAGGCTGTCTGTACTTTGAATTGTTTTTTCATAGGCAACTACTTCAGAAAGATTGTCTTTTTTCCTTTTGAGTTTTTTATAGGCAACCGAAGTGTTATCAAAAAGAGGAAGTAATTTTTCTAAGTATTCGCCTGTTTTTAAATAGTCTCCTTTGCTAAAGTAATAATCTGCTAAATCCTGGTAGTTTTCAATTTGAGTGTAAGAATCTATTGAGAGGGTTTCTAATGAGCGGGTAAAATAAACCAAGGCCAAACTGTCTTGATTTTCTTTCAAATACAAGCTCCCGAGAGAACGATTTAATACATGTTCAAAGGCCTCGTTTTCATAATTATTCATCAGCCTTCCAATACGTTCAATTCTATTTTCTACTAGTGTTGTAGTATCTAAAAGGGTTTGTTTAATTTTGGCATTGATATAAAATTTTCTCGCTGCTTTTCTTTTAAGGTCTGTGATCTCCTCATAAGCCCATTGAGCCGAATCTTGCTGTTCAAGAGTTTCAAAAAGTTGTCCTGTAATGAATAAATAGCGTGCTTTTAATTTTCTTTTGGGAGCGGCAAGTGCAGCTCGCTTCATATAATAGGTTGCTGAATCTAGTTCCTTTAGGTTAATAAAGGCCTCTGCTACAGTTGCATTGGCTAAAGGGTATAGTTTGTTTCTAAAATTCAATGATTTGGCAATTGGTTTTAAGTTTTGAGTTGCCAATTGGTGGTTTTGTAAACGAATATTTGTTTTTTCCCGCCAAATTTTTCCTTCCACAAAAATGCTTTGATTTGCTCCACTTTTCAACAAAAAATTGAATGCTTCCAGAGCGGGGAAGAAACGCCGATCGTAATATCGGGCTTTTCCAAGCAACAAATAGGCTTCATCGATTTGACGATTGTATTGGTTGCCATTTATATTCATGGAATGCTTTTGGATTGCTTTAACCGACTTTTCTTCTGCACGATCAAAACCTGGGACAATGGAAGATTCGTCTATGTTTTCCCCTCTCAAGTTAATCGGTTCCACAGGGAGCAGCTCATAAAAATTATCTTCATAAGCTTGTTCCAGAATTTGTTCACCTATGTTAAAGGCTTCTTTTCCATTGAACAATACATTATACTTCGTTGTTAAAGTGTGGTATTCTTGATTCAAGACCCCTTTCTTGGATGTACTACAAGAGAAGAATATAAAAAGTCCTAAATGGAAAATCCAAAAAAAAGGGCGCGCTCTTGACATTTGAGTTACTTGTATGATAATAACATGAAAACTAGCGTTTTAGTATATCAATACTCAAGATTAATTAGAAAAATAGTTTTCTAATTCTTTTAGGGTGGAGGCTGTCGTTTTAATATCTTTTAAAATCACTCCCTTTTCAAGTAAAACAATTCGCTCACAAACTTCTGTTACATGGGTTAAGTCATGACTGGAAATAAGAAAAGTAGTACCGTGCTTTTTGGCTTCCTCTTTCAAAATGTTTTTTAACCGTATTTGTGTAGTTGGATCAAGGTTTGCAAAGGGTTCGTCTAGAATCACCAATTCGGGATGTCCTATCAATGCTCCAATAATCCCCGCTTTTTTCTGATTTCCTTTTGAAAAATCTCTCAAATATTTTTTTTGGTTTAACACTTCTGAATTAAAAAAGGGTTCAAAAGGGACTACAAAGGCGTCTACCTCCTCTTTAGTCATGCCCCTTAATGCACCTATAAAATGATAATATTCTTCTACCGTTAGATAGCCTATTAAATAACTTTCATCAATAAAAGCTGAAGTAAAAGGCTTCCATACTTCGCTTTTTTGAACATTAATCTCATTGATTAAAACCGTACCACTAGTAGATTCTATCAAGTCTAAGAGCAAACTGAAAAAAGTTGTTTTTCCAGCGCCATTATTCCCTATAAGTCCAAAAATTTCTCCCTTTGGAATAGTAAGTTCTTGAAGGTCTAAAACATTTAACCCTCCATATTTTTTTGAAAGTGATTCAACTGAGATCATATTTTGTTTTTATTAAAAGCGGCAAGTGTTTCGTATTTCTTGGCCTGATAAATTTTTTCTACTTGCCTAAGAAGGTAGTTCTTCATAAAAAATGCAAGCACCCCGACCATTGAAAGTGCAATAATTCCTGCATTAAAATCGATAAGCAAATTAAAAATGTAAAAAATAATGACGGGCAGCACCAACTTTGGTAATGCAAACAACATCTGCGTAATGTTAAAACCTTGGGTGTTTTCAAATGCTTTTGCCTTTACATTAAGCCTCATTGGAGTTGCATTATAAGCCCCCGAAAAAAGATTAAGCAAGCTGCCAAATCCGAAATTAAAGACTCCTGATGCTAAAATTATAAGCATCGTCTTCTTGCCAAAATACAGATACGGTAGGGATAGAATGGAACAAACCACTACTGAAAACATTAGCAAATAAAGCTTAGATTTTAAGTAGTCAATATACGGTAAATTTTGCCCCATCAATAAAGAATAATATTCGCTATCCCATGCAGGAACATATTGTCCAAAAGTGGTCATAAATCCACCTGTCACAAAGATACCTGCAAAAATAAGCGTGGTAGGGTTTTCTTTATAAATGTCTTGAGTGAAAAAGATCAATCCATAAAACAAAAAAAGAAAGCCCATTAATACCACTTGACGCGCACGTATGTTTCTTATAATTAATCGAATGTCGTTTTTTAGAAGGACTCCTATGACACCCCAACGATCTAAAAAGTAAAGCTTGGATCCAATGATGCGTTCCTTTTTTTTACTCAAGCCTTTGTCTAAATACAATTGGGATTTTAAAAATTGCTGAGTCAGATACCATATCAAACTAAAAAGGATCAAAAGAAGACCCACCCAAAGAGGCTGAGAGTAAAGTTTGTCAAATGCTGAACTCACATAAGGAATTATAGGTGATTTTAAATAGGTCTCTGATAAATATCCTCCAACAATGAAAACAAAAATTCCTAGAGCTACGTTTCGGTTTTTATTAATTAAAAAAATCAAAAAATTACTTACTCCTGATAAGGTTAAAATTCCTAGAAACCAAATCCATAAATTAAGGGTTAAGCCATTTTCTTTGCTCACCACAACACAAAAAGGAAGTAAAACAATAAGGGGTATAAAATTAAAAAATGACGTTAAAGACCGAAACATCACCCTTCTTACAATTTGAATTTTTGTAATGGGCTGAAGTAAAAATGACTTTACATCTGTTACTGGAGGATTTTGAATAAAATAGCGAGATAAAAAGTCTATGGCAAAAAAATACAGTATCCATTGGTTTACAACACTTACTGGTTCTTGATCTGGAAAGATCTTTCTGATTATAAAAAAAAGGGCTACACCCAATGCTAAAAATGCAACCAAAAAATACAAAATCAAAAATCCAATAAAAATTCGAGCTGCCAACTTCAATTCCCACTGAGGTGCCCTAAAGAATTTCTTCTTTGAAAGAGAAAAGGACTGTTTCACTGTAATGGGCATAATTATCTGCTTTTAAAACTGATTGAAACTTCACAATGATAATCATTTTTTTAAATTTGCCAAAAAAAGCTATGCCATCATTTCATTCTCTTCGTGTATCCCAAATTAATCGTATAACTGCCAAGGCCGTTGTTGTATCTCTAGAGATTCCTGCTTCTTTATCCAATGAATTTCAATTTCAAGGAGGTCAATATATCAATGTACAAACGAATATCAATGATGAACAAGTAAGACGTTCTTATTCCATCTGCTCTGCGCCTGAAAATGAAAAACTTCAAATTGGAATAAAAGAAGTTCCCAAGGGTGTATTTTCAACCTATATTAACCAATCTCTTAAAGTAGGAGATGTTTTAGAAGTAAGTCCTCCTGAAGGACGTTTTATTTTAAATACCTCTTTGGACGAAAACACGATTGTAGGTATTGCTGCTGGAAGTGGGATTACTCCCATCATGTCTCTATTAAAATCGACATTAAACAAAGCAGGAGATACTCAATTTGTGCTATTATATGGAAACAAATCACCAGAGGAAGCAATGTTTTATGAAAAACTTAAATCGCTTGAAAAAGAGCATCCTGAACGATTAAAAATTCATTGGGTATTTAGCCAAGCTAATGTGAATGAAACCCATTTTGGTCGTATTGATTCTTCTTTGGTGAATTATCTTTTAAAGCAAATTGGAGAAGAAAAATCAAAAGCATTCTATCTCTGTGGTCCCGAACAAATGATTCAAACGGTTTCCGATGCGTTAACAAAGAAAGGCGTACAAAAAGAGCAACTCTTTTTTGAATTATTTACCGCAAGTTCAGATTCAAAAACGATAAGCGCTGCTGCTCAAAGCGGAACGCTTTCTTTGATCTGTGATGAAGTAACCCATACGCTAGAATTAGTAGCAGGAAAAACATTGTTGGACATTGCGCTACAAGCAAAATTAGACGTGCCATATTCTTGTCAAGGGGGGGTTTGCAGTAGCTGTATTGCTAAGGTTACTCAGGGAAAAGCTGTTATGCAGGCAAATCAAATATTAACCGATGAAGAAATAGATGAAGGATTAATTTTAAGTTGTCAAGCATTAGCTCAATCAGAATCAATAAGCATTGATTATGATGACATTTAATTTATTAACTTTTATTTAATCATAAGGAAAACAGACTGTTTAGGTGTAGTTTAAAAAGAACAGCGGTTATTATTATAATTATGATTAAAACATCTTTCAGCTTGTCCTTTTTTATAAATTCTATTCCAAGGCCAAGGAAAAAAGCCGATGGTATAAAGCTTAATAACCATTCTCCTTTTCCTATGTGTAAATTAAAATACCTAAATAAAATGCTGATAACTAACCATACAGTCATAAACTGAAAGGTTCTATGAGCATCATTTTTTTCTACTGAAAATTTATATTCTTTAGGCCTGTAAAATATGGAAATTATAAGGCTTATAATAATCGTAATTATCCAAGGAGTTTCAGAAACGTTATGACTTAAGCCGTTAAATGAATTCTTAAATACAATTGGTGTGCTTTCATAGAAGAAATTATCTGTTGTCAAATATGATACTGCCATTAAAAATTGCAGTGTTAAAAAAATACTCGCTAATAAAAGAATTCCATTCATTCTTTTTCTGTATTGCGACTCCAAAAAAAACAATAATGGAACTGTATAAAAAAAGGCAAGGTAATAATTGTAAAAGCTAATACCCGTAATCAATATTCCAAGTGAAAAAATCTGCCCTGAGGGCTGTTTATTCTTGAGGTCTGAAGAAAATATATTTAAAGAAAATAAAAGACCAAACAAAATGAAACTTTTCTTAAAATCGAATACTCCTTCCCAATTGAATAATAATAATGCTAAAGGGAAAGATAAAAGGTGAATAGCACCAAACCTTCTATTTAAATTTTTGTTTTCAGATAGAGACACTAAAAACGTACTCATAACTAAAAGAAAGCTTAAACCAAATGTTCTTATAACTGATTCTTGTGTTAGTTTTCCTAAGAAAAAACAATATGCTGTAAAAACAATAAAGATGAAGCATAAAAAAAAAGAGACAATGAAGGTTTTAATACTTACTCTTTTAAATATCTTTGCAAACATCTTGTTTTAGAATTAATAACAAATTTATAAATTAAATACCTTATGAAAGCATTTTTTGAAGCAATCGCATGGCTTTTTGAAGAAATCCTTTTTCTTCCTTATGATCTTTTACGTCAACTTGAAAACAGTAGCTGGACTCTTGCCAACTCTGTCAACTGGCTCTTTATGCTTGTAGGTTTTTCGGCTTTAATTTATTGGATATTGCAACTTAATTTATTTGATAAAAACGGAGAAGAAGACAAAGACCCTTCTGCTCATTCCTTTTTATAGATCAAATCCAATATCCTTTCTGTAGTTTATTCTTTCAAAATTGATTTTTGAAATGATCTTGTAGGATGCTTCCACTGCTTCTTGATAGTCCTTACCAAAAGAGGTAACGGCAAGTACGCGTCCACCAGATGTTTTTATATCGTCTCCTTCTTGCTTGGTTCCTGCATGAAAAATCATTTTGTCTTTTTGTTCATCTAAACCTGTGATTCTTTTTTCTTTTTCATAGGCTTCAGGATATCCTCCAGAAACGGCAACAACTGTAGCTGCAACAGATGGATCAATTTCTAAATCTATCTCATCGAGTCTTCCTTCATCTACAGCTTGAAGAATAGCTAAAAAGTCGTTTTTTATCCTTGGAATCACTACCTCAGTTTCGGGATCTCCCATACGAACATTATACTCTATCACCTTAGGCTCATTACCTACTTTGATTAATCCAATGAAAACAAAGCCTTTATAAGGTAAATTATCTTTTTTCAACCCTTCAATTGTGGGTTTTACAATTTGGGTTTCAATTTTTTCTCTAAATTCATAGGTCAAGAAGGGGACTGGAGAAATAGCCCCCATACCTCCTGTATTGAGGCCCGTATCTCCTTCTCCAATTCGTTTGTAATCTTTAGCCATTGGAAGAGTCAAATAAGAAGACCCATCTGTCAATACAAAACAGGACAACTCAATTCCTGCTAAAAATTCTTCAATTACTACTTTATTGGATGCGGCACCGAATTTACTTTCTAGAAGCATCTCCCGCAATTCTCTTTTAGCAGTTGCTAAGTCATCAATAATCAAAACTCCTTTTCCGGCAGCAAGACCATCTGCTTTTAAAACATAAGGTGCTTTGCTTTGCTCCAAAAAAGCCTCTCCCTCACGAACTGTTTCTGAGGTAAATTCTGCATAGGCTGCTGTAGGGATGTTATGACGCATCATAAACGCTTTGGCATAGGCTTTACTTCCCTCTAGTGTAGCCGCTTCTTTTTGAGGTCCTATCACCGCTACTGAAGAGAGTTCAGGGTCGTTCAAGAAAAAATCATGAATTCCATTTACTAAAGGATCTTCTGGACCCACAATTACCATCTTAATGTGGCGAGTCAATGTGGCTTTTTTAATTCCTTCAAAATCATTAACTCCTATGGGAAGGTTGGTCGCACACAATGCTGTACCGGCATTTCCAGGCGCAGCATATAGTTCATCACAATCTTTACTCTGTTTTATCTTCCAACAAAGGGTGTGTTCACGTCCACCTCCGCCAATAACCAATACATTCATTTAAAATAATTTTAGCAAAGATAAACACTAATAAGAAATCTGTTGTACACCTTTTAATCTTTAAAAAAAGCTTTTATCTCTTCTTGAACTTTTTTAACATAAGGTAAGTGGGCTTTTTTCGCTACTACTTTTTGTGCGTTCCATGTTTCCAATTCTCTAGAAGTAAGAATTGGAAAAAAAGAGTTCATTCCTTCCAAACGACTTTTTTGATTGGGATGCTCTAATCCGTCTGAAAGAAAAAGGACTGGCGTCTCAAACGCAACTGCAGGAAGCGCTGAATGAATTCGTGAAGTAATAACCAAGCTGGCGTTTGCTAGTTTTTCTAGTTGTTTTGTGGCCGCTATGATCCGCTCTTTTTCAGAAAACCTTTTTCGATCAATGAGCTGAGAACACCAGATCACTTCTTCTTTTTGAAAAACCAAAAAAGCTTTCAAATGAGACATTGCTCTTTTATATTGAATGTACCTAATAGGAAACCTTAACGTTTGAATTAGAATATTAAAAAGACCATTGGTTGTATTCAAACGAAATGTTTGTGGTTCTGGCAATAAACGTTCCAAAGGACTAATTACAACAATTCCCTTTCTTATCTTTTTAGGGCTTACAAAGGCCGTTCTCTTTAAACTTAGCGTCAAACAGCCCGAAAAAAAGGTCTGAATCCCCTTAGATTTTAGTAGAGCTTGAGTGTGTAAATCCCTACATCCTATAGGTTGATACCTTTTGAGATATGCTATTCCTTTTTCTGTTAGCATCCTGTTTTGTACTGTAGGATTAAGGTGAAATGAAATGAACAAGGGTTGAATTTGTTCCGAAGGAGGCCAATGAGAAGGCGCTTCCATAAACCATCCGTTCATTACTAGCTTTATTGGATCTCCTGAATAAGAATCTAAATTATCTCGATCTAATTCCACAACTTCTTCCTCTCTCAACAATTGCTTGGCAGCAATACTTTGTATATAATCTCCCAGATTATTTGAATTGGGATATGCCAAAACTGCTGCTTTTTTATTCATGGGAACTTCTATTATTTAACATCGTCATAAATGCTTCTTTCCGTCTTTCTATGGGGTACGCTTTTAGAATTCGTTGTCGTGCTTTTTCCCCAAAGCCCTCAGGCTTTTCTCTTAAAAAAGTAATGATCTCTTTAAATGGAGTGTCCTTTGTAAAAAGGAACCCTGTATCTCCAATTGCATCTGGAATACCAAATACTGCCTTGCCCATGGGGACACATTCACAAAGCATTGCCTCACACAAAACATTTGGTAACCCTTCTATTTTTGATCCTTGAAAATAAAATTCATTTTTACTGTAAAGGGATTTCAGTTGCTCCCGAGTTTGTGTTGCTAAAAGCTGAATGTTTTCTGGAAGAGCATCCTGATTTATGTTAATTGATTTTACCCCTGCAATTGTAAACCTATACGAAGGAAGCGCTTTTGCTAAGGAAATAAATAGAGGGATTCCTTTTCGCTCAAAAGTACGTTGATCAGAAATATTGGCTACGGTGAGTACTGTTTTTTCCTGTTTGGTTTCATTTAATTCCCAAAAGGAAGAGTCGTAAGCCGTAGGAACTTCAACAATCGGTGTTTTAAGATTTGGAATAAATTTAAGTATTCCTGAAAGAGTTTGTGATTCTACTTTTGCTTGTTTACAGCCTTCAGCTAAACTCTTGTGAACTACCCATATCTGATCACACAAAGTATAGTTTAACCGAGCTAGTTTTTGCCGAATCGTTTGCTTATAGAAAATTCCGTAGCCTAATTTAGGGCTTGAAACAGCATCATATCCCCCCACAATAATGGCACTTTTCTTCCCGAAAAATTGAGCCCAAAAAAGTGGTAAAAAAGAATGGTAATCATTAAACCAACTTAGGACAGCTTCAGATTGAATCCCATAAAAGATCCCTAAAAAAAACTCGCGAAGTCTATTCAGAAAAAAATGGATTGGATCTTTAAATGGTGGTGAATGAATTAAGAAAACACAATAACCTAGAGACTCTAAAAGCGCAACATCTTTAAGAACAAAAGTGTTTTTAACGTTACACACCAAGGTTATATTCTTGGGTCTCATCCTTGTTCTGTTTTTAAATCAAAAAGAGCATCTAATTGATCTGCAATCTTTCTATTGTCTGAAACCTTGGGGATCTTATTTTGTCCCCCCAGCTTACCAATGCTTTTCATATACTGCTTAAATCCTCCCGATACTACTGGTCGAACAACCAAAGGTTTTAAAACTTTTCCTACAATCAAGTCTTGATAATAAATATTTTTTGCTTGCATTACTCTATCTATTTCTAATGCAAATTCCTCAATGTCTTTAGGTGCTGCATCAAATTCAATATACCATTCGTGATAAGGCAATCCTTTGGGAGGATTAATTTGAGGCGCCACAGTAAATTCTCTTATTTGTACTTCCTCTGTTTCTTTTTCTACAGCTTGTTGCAGGGCTTGTTCAACTTCACTTACTATTACATGCTCTCCAAATGCTGAAATAAAATGTTTAATTCTTCCGCTCACAATCACTTTGTAAGGCAATACACTTGTAAACTGAACTGTATCGCCAATATTATAGCGCCACAAACCAGCTGTAGTTGATATAATCATTACATAGTTTACCCTTAATTGCACTTCTTCTAAAGAAAGTACAGGAGGGTTTTTATCAAAAAAATGTGCTGCATCTATAAATTCATAAAAAATTCCATGGTCAACTAATAACAACAAGCCTTTGTCCTCTTGATCATCTTGATATGCAAAAAAGCCTTCAGATGCTGGATATAATTCAATACTATCTGGCACACGCCCAATTAGTTTTTTGAAGATCGCACGATAGGGTTCAAAATTCACACCTCCATATACAAAGAGTGAAAAGTTAGGAAATAGCTCTCCCACATTTTTTCCCGTTTTATCAATCAAACGTTCAAAATACATCTGTACCCAAGAAGGTATTCCTCCTATTATAGTCATGTTTTCAGATTGGGTTTCTCCTACAACGGCATCTACTTTAGTTTCCCAGTCTTCAATACAATTAGTTTCCCAACTTGGCATCCGGTTTTTTTGGAGATAAGCAGGAATATAATGCGCGACAATTCCTGAAAGGCGTCCTAAAGCAACTCCGTTTTTGTCCTCTAAAACTGGACTTCCTTGAAGAAAAATATGCTTCCCATTTACTGAACCTGCCTTCCCTGTTTTGAAAATATAATTCAAAATCGCTTCTTTTGCAGCTCTAATATGCTGAGGCATGGACTCTTTTGTAATTGGAATATACTTTGCTCCAGAAGTCGTTCCGCTAGATTTAGCATAATAAAGAGGTCTTCCTCGCCAAAGCACGTCGCTTTCTCCTTCTAAAACAGCATCGATATAGTTCTTTAAACCTTCGTAATCTCTTACCGGAATTGCTTTTTGAAAATCTTTTTGTGTCTGGATATTTTGAAACTGATGTTCTCTCCCAAAACGGGTTTTACTCCCCTCTAAGATCAGTTTTTTGAATACTTTTTTTTGAGTTTCGATGGGATTTGTAATCCACTTTTGGTTTTTTTTATGCACTAAGGCGGCATAAATTTTAGCCCCTAAGGATTTGATCATTAGTCAGAAAAATTAAAAAAATCAGTCGGATTTAGGGCATAGCCATCCATCCATAATTCAAAATGTAAATGAAAACCCGTGCTATATTCCCCGGTGTTTCCCGCACTTGCAATTACTTCTCCTCCCACCACTGAATCGCCTTGAGCTTTACTAAGTGCCGCATTGTGTTTGTACACCGATAGAAACCCTGAAGTATGTTCTATAATAATTACAAAACCTGTTTGTGCTGTCCATTCTGCAAAAATTACGGTTCCATCAGCTATGGCTTTAATGGGGGTGTTTTCTTCTAAAACAATATCAACTGCAAAATGAGACTCATCTAAATCAAATCCCTGAGAAATTGGTCCTTTGGCAGGAGGCAATAATAAAGTGCTCAACTCAATCGATCCCGAATTTGTGTTTGGGTTATACTTGTCTTCATTTGCAACAAAAGCTCTCAATAAAGAATCTTCCAGTACAGTAGGAGTAAAACTCCTGTTTCGCTCCGATGTATCTAAACGCTTGTCTTCAGAAAACGCTTCTTCTTGGGTAGGGACATCCTCTGATATTACTCCTCTAAGAGCGTCTAAATATTGTCGATTTTGATTGTAGAGTATAATTAATGAATCCGTTGTAAATAAGTTTTGAATCGCTTTTTGTCTTAATTCTGAGGAATCATATCCAGGAATATATTCTTTAAGTGGCGTATATGAAATCGTAAAAAAAGCTGTCAAACAGAAAAGAGATAAAAGTAAAATCCCAATTACAATCACCCTAAATCGTGAGATTCGAAGCTGTGCTTTTTCTTCAAAGGTTTCCTCATTGATAATAACCATCCTGTATGAACTGAATAGTTTTTTATGAAATCGCTTGCTTTTTGATTCTTGTTTTGCCATAATATGATACAAAGATAAGGAATCCTTTATCTGGGAAAATACCCTCTTTCCATTTTGATGTAAATGAAACTAAATATTTCTGTACATTTGTTTTAAAATAACACAAATGCTAACGACTTTAACATTTTTAGGCATGATCGGAGGACCACAAATAATCTTAATAATAGCAGTAGTATTATTACTTTTCGGAGGACGTAAAATTCCTGAACTTATGAAAGGATTGGGAAGTGGAATTAAAGAATTCAAAAACGCAACAAAGGAAGAAGAAAATCCTAAGGTTGACGAGAAAAAAGATTAATCCACATGCTTTAGTGTATTGATTATCGTGTTTAATTCAAACATATAATCTCTTTTGCTTGCTGTAGGAGCAAATACAAATCCCTCTACAACTAATATTCTATTCTTTAAAGTATCCTGAATCATATAGTTTACAAAAGGACCTGCCATAAAATCATTGGCAACTTCCCACGTTCCTTTTGTCAAATACGCTTGCTTACCATCTACTATTGCTCGATAATAATAGGGCCTAAAAGCACGTTCAGTAATTTGATAACTTCCTTCCAATCTTCCTGGAACATACGCTTTGCCAATAGAGTCACGAATGTTCAATATTCGTTCATTAAAAGAACCCTCCAGTATGTTTTTTTTCAAAGTGTAAGCAATAAGGTTTAAATGGCCTTTCCTTACTTCTTTCTGAATCCAAACAAAATTAGTAGTGTCTTTAAACGTTTTATAAGCAGAAGGATAGGTCAACTCAATCCCAAAACGCTTGAACAAAGTATTCTCTGTAGTAGGTGATTTCATGATTCTTCTGAGCTTTTCCTTTCGTTCATTCTCGATGAGCGTTTGCTTAAGTAGCTCTGTGTTTTCTTGAAAGTAGAACGCTTGACTTTCGGTGTCAATACCTGTAATTGTTGCTAATATTTGAGGTCTAGCAAACTGGTTTTGACTTAAACGAAACCCTTCTAAAGAGTCTTTTCTAAACCAAATAATATTCCTGTTTTGTCTAGCAAACCCAGTAAATGCTTTTGGATTCATATAGACTAAAGAAAACTGAGGTTCATCCAAAGGAAGTCCTTCGTAAATTTCTTGTAGTTCAGATTTGACTTTTTCACCTAGTGATGCTTTCCAGTCTTTTTCAGGCATGACCACTGTGACATGGTTAATATTTCCACTTGATTCTGGAACGTAAGCGCTCTTTTTGTTTGCCCCATTATCACAGGAGAAGCTGAGCCAAAGGAGCATCAATATAAAAAAAGGTTTCATCTAATATTTTTTATTGTTTTCTAGGGCTGAAGCAGCTCGTTTGTCCGAAATATGACAATTAATTATTTATTCGGAACTTATTTTAAAGCGGCTATTCCAGGAAGTGTTTTGCCTTCTAAACTTTCCAGCATTGCTCCTCCTCCAGTACTAATGTAACTCATCTTATGTTCAAAGCCAAACTGTTTTACTGCAGCAACAGAATCTCCTCCTCCTACTAGTGAAAAAGCACCCGCTTTTGTGGCCTCTGCTATAGAATCTCCTGCAGCAATTGTTCCTTTTGCAAAGTTTGAAAATTCAAACACACCCATGGGTCCATTCCATAAAATAGTTTTACACTTCAAAATTAGTTCGTGAAATATGGCTTGGCTTTTAGGTCCTGCATCCATGGCTTCCCATCCTTCTGGAATCTCCATTACATCGTAAACCTGCTGATTAGCATCGTTACTAAAGTCATCTCCAGCCAAAACGTCTACTGGTAAATGAATTTGAACTCCTTTATCTTTCGCTTTTTCTAATAATTCAATTGCATAATCACAATAGTCTGGTTCACAAATTGAATTTCCAACGTTTCCTCCAAGAGCTTTAGTGAAGGTGTACACCATACCCCCTCCAATGATTAAATGATCTACTTTATCTAAAAGACTTTCGATAATAGTGATTTTTGAAGAAACTTTAGCTCCTCCTAATATGGCTAAAATAGGTTTTTCTCCTTTTTCCATTACCTTATCTATTGCTAGAACCTCTTTTTCCAAAAGACTTCCAAAGCATTTGTTTTCCTCAAAAAAACGTGCAATAATAGTCGTAGATGCGTGCGCTCTATGTGCTGTTCCAAATGCGTCATTTACATAAAGGGTTCCTAGTCGCGACAATTGTTCTGAAAAAACAACATCCCCTGAAGTCTCCTCATCATGAAATCTAAGGTTTTCCATTAACAAAATCGTTCCAGGAGCCAATTTGCTTGCTTCACTTTCTGCGGCCTCTCCAACAGTGGTTGAACAAAATTTTACAGGTGAACCTAAAACCTCTGCTACAGTATCAACTATATGAGAAAGAGATAATTTTGGATCCTTCCCTTTTGGACGTCCTAAATGGGATAACAAAACACAAGAACCTCCTTGATCCAAAATATGATCTATAGTGGCTTTAGCAGCCTGAATTCTTGTAGTATCAGTAACTTCAAATTTATCGTTCAATGGAACGTTGAAATCCACACGAACAACCGCTCGTTGGTTGTTAAAATTAAGTTGGTTTAATGTACGCATCTAAAAAAATTTTATCAAAAATACAATATTGAAAAGTGTAGCCAAGCTTATTTTATAAAGATCTCTTTTAAACACTTACATAAAAACTAGAGTAACTGTATCTTTAGCGTATGATTTGGACGGAAGTTATTGGACAACAAAGAATAATAAAACAATTAGAGCACCTAATAAATTCTAATCAAGTTCCTCATGCTCAATTACTTACGGGAATTTCTGGCTATGGTGGCCTCCCTTTAAGTGTGGCATTTGCAATGCATTTATTGAACGAGGAATTCATAGATACTTCTAATAAATCTTTGGGTGAAAAAATTCAGCATCCGGACTTTCATTTTATCTATCCTATCGTAAAAAGAGGAAGTGAAAAAATCGCTTACTCTACCGATTACGCTTCAGAGTGGCGGGAGTTTTTAAATGAAACTCCTTATGGAAACTACAATGATTGGTTTGAGTCTATCAACGTGGGCAACAAACAAGGAATGATTGGTGTAGGTGAGATTGAAAAACTTCATCAAAAAATATACCTAAAATCGTACACTGGGGGCAATAAGGTTTGTATAATCTGGGGAGTGGAAAAAATGAATAAAGAAGCCTCTAATGCTTTTTTAAAATTACTTGAGGAACCTCCTCAAAAGACCTATTTCATTTTGCTGACCGAAGAAAGTGAAATGTTGTTGCCCACTCTTATATCCCGTTGTCAACATATTACTATCCCTCCCATATATGATGCAGATCTAAAAACTACAGTAAATGAAGAAATTGAGAATGTTGATCTCTATATTTCTCAAGCTGAAGGAGACTTCAATCGTTTACAAATGCTTTTGCAAAACACTAATAATAAAGAACACGAAGCGCTCCTTATTCAAGGATTGAGAACAGCTTTCAAAGCAAAAGGAAATAAAAGTGTAGTTATCGATTTAATGGAATGGTCACGTAAATTGAGTGTCTTAGGGAGAGAAGATCAAAAGGCTTTTTTAAATTATGGGACTCAATTTTTTAGAGATGCATTTCTAATAAATTACTCTTTGCATGAGTTGGTACATTTTCGCTCTGAAAACAATTTTGACTTAAATAAATTAGCTCCTTTCGTAAATAATGAGAATATTCAAGATCTTATTTCCTTATTTGAAAACAGTCGTTATCATATTCTAAGAAATGCAAATGCTAAAATGATTTTTGCAGAATTGGGACTACAATTGACACGATTACTGAATAAACCTTCTACCTAAACTTTCTTTTTAAAAACATAAATTTTCGAAGAATATTCTCCGTTAAACAACGCCTTTATATTTGACAAAAATCCAATTACAATTCCTCTGACAAAAGGGAAAGACGCTCCTTTTTGAGACTCTGACATATAAGAAATATAAAAAGAATCAAACCATAAGGGATGCTGCGATTGAAACATAAAATTGTTTTCCTCTACCATTTTAATTAAACCGATGCTTGTAAAATGCCACAAATGTCTTGGCACATCCAAGGCCGCCCATTGGTGTTTATAATATTTGGCGTCATGGCTTTTCAAGTTTGGAACTGCGATAATTAGCCTACCCTCTGAATCAAGTTTAGAGTTCAGCTTTGAAAGAATTGTATTCGGGTCGGGTAAATGTTCCAGAACATGCCACAATGAAATGGATGAAAAATGTACTCCTTTGGGGATCTGATCAATAGCCTTATAACAATCCAATCCTTTATTAAAACTGGCATTCCTAGCTGTTTCACTTGGCTCAACAGTACTTACAGCATAACCCCTTTCCTTCAGAAAACTAGCATACACTCCTACTCCGGCACCATAATCTAATACGTTGTTGTTTGCTTGCTTTTTGACAAAAGCCGCCTTATAAGAAAGCATCAGTTTTTGAACAAAAGTATATACATAATCAAGGAAGGTGTTCTTTTCTGTTTTATGAGAGCTATAGGCATCTGCTTTATAAAACGCCTCTAAATTTATTCCCTTTGCCACCTCTGTATGGGCGTAACTTTTCTGTTCGTCCCAATAGACATTGAATTCCTTTTGAGAAACCAGATGGTCTTTCGCTTTAAATAAAAAGGTGTTTTGTTCCACGTGAAACAATTTAACGGCCCATTGAAACCAAAAGCACACTTATGTCGCTTGGATTGATCCCGCTAATGCGGGAGGCTTGAGCAATCGTATCAGGGCGAATCTTGTTAAGCTTTTCTTTTGCTTCATGAGAAAGTGAAGCAAGCTTGTCAAAATTAAAATCCCTAGGAATAATAATGTTTTCAAGTCGTTTGAGCTTATCCGCATTACGCTTTTCCTTTTCAATATAGCCCGCGTATTTTATTTCAATCTCAGCTTGCTCAAAAATAACATCGTCTACCCCTTCCTCTTGAAGATATATTGAAAGTGAGTCGAATTCGTCTAGGTCTTTTCTTGTAATCATGGGTCTAGAAAGAAGCTTAGAAAGCTTGTCTGTCTGAGTGACGGTATCGGATTTTTTGCGCTCCAAAACTATGTTTGCCGTATTAAGATCATAACTCGTTTTACGTAAAAAACCTACTAAGGCCTCTCTTTTGGTTTGTTTTTGCTCCACTTTTTCTAGACGGTCATCGCCTAGTAAACCTAATGCATGAGCTTTTGGTGTTAATCGTTCATCGGCATTGTCTTGACGTAAAAGCGTTCTATACTCTGCGCGTGATGTAAACATTCTATAGGGTTCTTCTGTTCCTTTTAAAATAAGGTCATCAATTAAAACTCCGATGTAAGCATCCTCTCTACCCAAAACAAAAGGAGTTTTTTCTGCGGCCTTTAAATGTGCATTTACCCCGGCCATCAAACCTTGGGCAGCCGCTTCTTCATAGCCTGTGGTGCCATTAATTTGGCCTGCAAAGAAAAGATTTTGCACTTGCTTTGTTTCTAAACTATGGAACAATTGTGTGGGTGGAAAGTAATCGTATTCTATAGCATAACCTGGACGGAAAAACTTAACATTTTCAAAACCGACCACCGACTTTAATGCTTTATATTGAATGTCATCTGGAAGTGAAGTAGAAAAACCATTAACGTAAACCTCGACAGTATTCCATCCCTCAGGTTCTACGAAAATTTGGTGTTGAGACTTGTCACTAAAGCGGTCAATCTTATCTTCTATTGAAGGGCAATACCTGGGTCCTGTACTTTGAATCGCACCATTGAACATTGGCGACCGATCAAAACCAGATCTTAATATGTCGTGGACTTCTAAATTTGTATGTGTAATGTGGCAGCTTAGCTGTTTCTGTAGTGGGGATGTGAGGTCAGAAAAAGAAAACTTGGAGGGTTCTGAGTCCCCTGGTTGTTCTTTCATCTTTGAATAATCCAATGATCTCCCATCTACTCTCGGTGGTGTTCCTGTTTTCATTCTTCCGGATTCAAAACCAAGACGTTCAAGGGAAGCGGTTAGACCAACTGATGCTTTTTCACCCGCTCTACCTCCACCAAAGTTTTTTTCGCCTATATGTATCAAACCATTCAAAAAAGTACCGTTGGTAAGAACTACCGTTTTGGCATAAATCTTAAGTCCCAAAGAAGTTACAACTCCTATAACCTGATCTTGATTAATAATCAAGTCCATGATCATCTCTTGATAGAAGTCCAGATTATTGGTTTGCTCTAACATGGTTCGCCATTCCAAACTAAACAAGCTTCTGTCCGATTGTGCACGGGGACTCCACATGGCTGGACCTTTAGATTGATTTAGCATCTTATACTGTATGGCGGTTTTGTCTGTTACAATTCCGCTGTATCCACCAAGTGCATCAATTTCACGAACAATTTGCCCCTTTGCAATACCTCCCATGGCGGGGTTGCAGGACATTTGCCCTGTAGTCTGTAGATTCATAGTAACCAAAAGGGTTTTGGAACCTAAGTTGGCGGCAGCAGCAGCAGCTTCGCAGCCGGCATGACCAGCACCAACAACAATTACATCATATGTAGTATCAAACATGTGCTTTGTGTTTCACGTGGAACAACTCTATAAAACGATCTTCAAAATTTCGCATTATCCTTTTTTCTTCTGAACTTGAATCATTATAACCAATACAATGCAGAACGCCATGAACAAGGGCCCTAAGGCATTCATTCTCAACGCTTTGAGATTCTTCCTCTGCAGAACGCTGTATAGCCCATTGAGAAATAAAAAATTCAGCTCTGAGCGACTGATCATGGGTGTAATTAAAAGTAATAATATCGGTATGTGTGGAATGATTCAAAAACTTTTTATTCATTTCATACAACTCCTCTTGGGAAACAAAATTATAAACTAACTGATCAACCTTAAAGTCAAAGGAAGAAATGTATTCCTCAATGACACTAATAACTAAAGAGAGATCTAAAAAGGGCGGTATGTTATTAAACTGTATAATCTTTAAGTTTTTTGCAAATATACAGGTTTTGAGCGGGTCAGTGGTGCAGATCAAAGAATAGCGATTATCTTTGCAAAAAAAAGAATGAGAACACGCGTTCGTTTCGCTCCGAGCCCCACAGGACCACTCCATATTGGGGGGGTAAGAACTGCATTATTTAACTATCTGTATGCACGAAAAGAGAGAGGTAGCTTCATACTTAGAGTGGAAGATACTGATCAAAACCGCTATGTAGATGGAAGTGAAGACTATATACAAGAAGCTTTGGAATGGTGTGGAATGCATCCTGACGAAGGGCCTAAAAATGGAGGAGAATATGGACCCTATCGTCAAAGTGAACGTAAAGAAATTTATGATGAATACATAAAACTCCTTATTGAGAAAGGAGGCGCATACTATGCCTTTGACTCAAATGATGCGCTATCCGATGCAAGAGAAACAGCTGAGAAGAATGGGGAGTCGTTTAAATATGGTGCTAAAAACAGAATGTTCTTTAAGAACAGCTTAACCATTGGAAAAGACGAAGTGGAATTGGCATTGAAAGAAGAGTATGTTGTTCGTCTGAAAGTGGAAGCTGGAGAAACGGTAAATATCTATGATGAGATTCGTGGGATAGTACAAGTCAATACAAATGAACTAGATGATAAAATATTGATGAAAAGCGATGGCATGCCCACTTATCATTTTGCGAATGTAGTGGACGACCACCTGATGGAGATTAGTTGCGTTATTAGAGGTGAGGAATGGCTCCCATCATTACCATTACACAAACTTATTTATGATGCCTTTGGGTGGGACACACCAAAATTTATGCACTTGCCCTTGATTTTAAAACCCACTGGGAAAGGAAAATTATCTAAACGAGATGGTGATAAAGGAGGGTTTCCTGTATTCCCGTTAAATTGGGGTGAAGATACTCCAGGATTTAGGGAAAAAGGCTTTTTAGCAGAAGGGATGATCAACTACCTGGCCTTGTTGGGTTGGAATGATGGAACAGAAAATGAATTCTTCTCTCTAAAAGATTTGGAAACAAAGTTTTCTGTTACTGGAATTCAAAAGGGTGGAGCTAGATTTGATTATGAAAAAGCAAGATGGGTGAATCACCATAAGATTATCGAAATGAACACTGAGGAATTAACCACACAAAGTCAAATAGCAAAACTTATGGAAGATTATCCTATAGAAAAGCACAAACCTCTAGTCAATTTGGTTAAAGCACGTATGTATACCCTAAAGGATTTAGAAGAAGAAATTGCCTTTGTTGAGAAAACCTATCCTTATGATGAGAAAGTACTGAATAAGCTGAAAGATAAGAACCCAATAGTTATATTAAATAAAATCAAAAAAACTATTGAAAAAGAAACGCCTAATTTGAAAGAGAGCCTCATGAACTGGGCAAAAGAAGAATCAATACCAATGGGAGCCTTAATGCAGAGTTTTCGAATAGCTCTAGTGGGGCAACTCAGAGGTCCAGATTTGTTCGAAATTTGTAATGTTCTTGGGAAAGAAGTATCTTTAATACGAATCGAAAACTTGATTCAACACATTAACCTAAAACTTACATAATATGGGAACAACAACTATAATTATAATAGCAGTATTATTACTCTTTTTATTTTCTGGTCTTTTTGTTGTGAAACAACAAACAGCAGCTATAGTAGAACGTTTTGGACGTTTTTTATCAATTCGTCAATCTGGATTACATTTTAAAATACCCTTAATCGATAGAATTTCAGGACGTATTAGTCTTCGTATTCTCCAACTAGATGTTATCGTAGAAACCAAAACAAAAGACGATGTGTTTGTAAAACTAAAAGTTTCAGTACAATACAAGGTTGTACAAGAAAAAGTATATGATGCATTCTACAAACTTGACTATCCACAGGACCAAATCACCTCTTATGTTTTTGATGTGGTACGTGCTGTAGTTCCAAAAATGAAATTAGATGATGTCTTTGAAAAGAAAAATGAAATTGCCAATGCAGTTAAGGGGGAATTAAATGATGCCATGATCAATTATGGTTATGATATCATAAAAGCGTTAGTTACAGATATCGATCCTGATGCTGAAGTAAAAGCGGCTATGAATCGAATTAATGCTGCTGAACGAAAAAAAGTTGCTGCGCAATACGACGGTGATGCTGAACGAATTTTAATTGTAGAGAAAGCAAAAGCCGAAGCTGAAAGTAAGCGATTACAAGGTCAGGGAATTGCCGATCAAAGACGTGAAATTGCAAGGGGATTGGAAGAATCTGTGGATGTATTAAATAAAGTGGGTATCAACTCTCAAGAAGCGTCTGCTTTGATTGTAGTAACCCAACATTACGACACTCTACAATCCATCGGTGGCGAAACGAATACCAATCTTATTTTACTACCAAACTCTCCTCAAGCAGGAAGTGAAATGCTTAATAATATGGTTGCCTCCTTTACTGCCAGTAATCAAATTGGAGAAGCTATGAAAAAACAACAATTAGAACAAAAGAAACAGAAAGAGTAAACTAATTGTTTTGCTTTGCCCAAGTATCTCTTAAACCAACGGTTTTATTAAACACTAATTTGTTGAGATCTGAATCTGCATCAACAACAAAGTATCCTAATCGTTGGAATTGAAAATTTTCAAATGCTTTAGCTGTTTTTAAACTTGGCTCTACATAAGCTTTGATAATACTCAATGAACTTGGATTGACGTGAGATTTGAAATCCACTTCTTTGTCTTGATCTGGTGCTGATACTTGAAATAGTCGATCGTAAAGTCTAACTTCTGCAGCAAGTGCGTGGGGTTCAGAGACCCAATGAAGCGTCCCTTTTACTTTCCTCATACTGGCTTCTGTTCCACTACCACTTTTGCTTTCTGGATCATAAGTACATATTATTTCGGTTATATTTCCCGAAGCATCTTTAATAACGGACTCTCCCTTTATTATATATCCATTTTTAAGGCGTACTTCTTTGTCAATCGTTAATCTAAAGAATTTACGATTGGCTTCTTCCTTAAAGTCTTCACGTTCTATGAGGAGGTGTTTAGAAAAAGGGATTGTTCGAGACCCTAATTCTGGTTGTTCGGGGTTAATTTCTCCCTCTAAAAGCTCTTCTTTCCCTTCTGGATAATTTGAAATAGTGAGTTTAACTGGATTTAAAACCGCCATTACCCTTGGTGCTTTAATATTGAGGTCTTCCCTTATTGAATATTCTAAAAGCGACATATCAATTACATTGTCTCTTTTAGCAACACCAGCAGCATCTACAAAATTTCTTAAAGAAGCGGGGGTATAGCCTCTACGTCTTAGTCCTGCAATTGTTGGCAATCTGGGATCGTCCCAATCCTTTACTACTCCTTCTTGAATTAGTTCCATCAGCTTACGTTTACTCGTTACAGTATAGGAAAGGTTCATGCGCGCAAATTCTCTTTGCTTCGGAGCAATCTTGTCCAGCGGACTTAAAGCCTCTAAAAACCAGTTATAAAGATCTCTATGGGGCTTAAATTCAAGGGAGCAAAGGGAGTGTGAAACTTGCTCTATATAATCTGATTGTCCATGAGTCCAATCATATAAAGGATAGATACACCAGCTGTCTCCTGTTCTATGATGTATTTTGAAAAGGATTCTATACATTACAGGATCACGAAGCAACATATTAGGCGCACTCATATCTATTTTAGCTCGAAGAACATGAGTACCTTCCTTGTGTTTTCCTGCTTTCATTTCAGCAAACAATTGTTGGTTTTCTTCAATGGGTCGATCTCTAAAAGGACTATTAATCCCTGGGGAAGTTGGTGTACCTTTTTGTGAAGCGATGGTTTCAGAGTCTTGAGAATCTACATAAGCTAACCCCCGAGAAATTAGTTCTTGTGCCCAATCGTATAATTGGTCAAAATAGTCTGAAGCATAGCATTCAGAATCCCATTGATATCCTAACCAACTGATATTTTCTTTTATGGCGTCAACGAACTGTTGTTCTTCTTTTGCAGGATTGGTATCGTCAAAACGTAGATTTACTGGTGCATTATAACATTCTCCTAAATTAAAATTTAAGCAGATTGCTTTTACATGACCTATATGTAAATAACCGTTTGGTTCTGGTGGAAAACGAAAACGAAGGTTTTGCTTTGAAAATCCTGAAGCAAAATCTTCTTCAATAATGTGTTCTATAAAATGTAAGGGACGTTCCATTCCTTTTGTTGTTTGTGCAAAGATAATGAATGGATGCTTTGTAAGGTATCAAGAAAACTGTCTTTATATTTGCATTGAGTTATGGGAAAAATTTATTTGAAAAATATCCGGTTATATGCCTTCCATGGATGCATGGATGAAGAAAAGAAAATAGGAAGTGACTATATTGTGAATGTAGTTGTTAAAACAAACCTTGATAAATCGTCTAAAAGCGATCAATTAAAAGACACGGTTGATTATGTTGCTCTACATGCTATTGTAAAAGAGGAAATGCAACAACGAGCAAAACTACTTGAGCATGTAGCAGACCGCATACTTAATAGAATTATAGAAGAACACCCTAGTGTTCAAAAAGCGAAAGTTAAAGTATCAAAAAGGAACCCACCAATAGGGGGAAATGTAGAGGAAGTTGCTGTAAAGAGAGAACTCTTAAGAACAGCATTAAAATTTGATTAAATATTAGTACTTTTGGCGCATGGCATCGTGGCCGAGTGGCTAGGCAGAGCTCTGCAAAAGCTTGAACAGCGGTTCGAATCCGCTCGATGCCTCTTTTTTATTCTTCAATTATTATTTTACCCAGCAAATTCGTTTGTGTTATTTGCTTCTTAGGCTTTCCGTAAACACGTAAAACTCCACCCAAAAGTACTTTAGCATCAAGCAACTCTGTTGCATTTATATAAGCATAGCCACCGGCTATACTTTTTACTTGACTTTGCTCCGTAATAAATTTTTCTGCTTCACAGCTTCCGCTAGTATTTAATGATAGATTAAAATACGTTGCTTTTCCTTTTAAATGAATTCTTCCTCCTGTGTTTGTGACTGCATCTAGACGATCTACGTTTGCATCAAGAGTAATAACTGATCCTGTTTTGGCTTCGACTGTCAAACTGGTTTGCTTAATTGTTTCGCTTGTTAACTTTACCCCTTGATGTGCTACCATACGATCCAAAGGTTCGCTGTGGTATAATTCTATATAGGTATAACCCGGGTTTAAGACACTATTCGTTGCAAGTTTTATTTTAATCATTTTATTCTTTATTGACAAAACAACATCATCTTTATGATCTCCATAAATCACTGCTTTATTAACATTTGCTTGAATTAATTTAACGTCTAAACGTGAATATACTTGAACACCATAGAAAGGATCTGTAGTAAGTGTTCTTCTTTCAATATCCTGAGAATAAGCACATAGAACACCAAATAACAATAAAAAAGAGAAATACTTATTTTTTATCATAACAAAATATTAAACTGGAACAAAATCTAGAAAACGCCTAAGAACATTTACCTTTTTCACTTTTATAGTAATTGTATCCCCTAATTGATATACTTTTTTGGTCCGTTCTCCAATGAAAGCATGTTGACGATCATCATAATGATAAAGATCTCCTTTAATGTCTATTACCCGAATCATTCCTTCACATTTATTTTCAACTAACTCAACATATAATCCTCTATCGGTTACACCAGAGATTACGCCCTCAAAATGCTGTCCTACTTTATCCTCCATAAAAATCATTTGCATGTATTTAATAGAATCTCTTTCGGCTCGTGTTGCCAGTTGCTCTCTTTGAGAGGCGTGCTGGCAAGCTTCTTCTATAGTGTCTTTAGAAGGCATTGCTTTCTTATCAAGATAGGTTTGTAAAAGACGGTGTACCATGACATCTGGGTATCGTCTAATGGGAGATGTAAAATGGGTATAATGCGAGAAAGCTAAACCATAATGACCTATATTCTCTGTTGAATATTTGGCCTTGGACATACAACGCAAAGTCAAGGTGTCAATTAAATTTTGCTCTCTTTTACCGTTACAAGCGACTAATAATCCATTGATCTCACTGCTTACGTTTTTCTTTCCAGGATTAAATGTATATCCAAAAGGAGCAATTGTCTGTTTTAAATTAAATAATTTTTGTTCATCTGGATTATCATGAATTCTATACACAAAAGGGGGTGTAGGTTGAATTTTATTTACAAAACCTGCTACTTTTTTATTTGCAAGAAGCATAAATTCTTCAATTAACTTATGAGCATCTTTTGAGGTTTTGAAATAAACAGACTCGGGATTATTTTCATCGTCCAAATGAAAATTAACTTCGACACGATCAAATGAAATAGCTCCTTCCTTCATTCTTTGGCTTCGCAACTTTTTTGCCTGAGAATCAAGTGTGTTAATAGCTTTAAAAACGGATTCTGGTATATCATAGGGTTTACCTGTTAGAGAGACGCTTGCATCTACATGAGCAGCTTCATTTTCTAAAATGTTTTGCACTTCTTCATAAGCAAAGCGATAGTCTGAATTAATTACCGTTCTACCGTACCATTCGTCATAAACAGTACCATTTTTATCTAGTACAAATACCGCTGAAAATGTAAACTTTTCTTCTTTTGGTCGGAGTGAACAAAGACCATTAGAAAGAACTTCTGGTAACATTGGAACCACTCTGTCTACTAAATAAACAGATGTTGCACGATCGTATGCTTCTTGATCTAAAAGAGTATTAGGTATGACATAATAAGAAACATCTGCAATATGGATTCCTACTTCAAATAAGCCTTTGGGTAAAACTTTAAAAGATAGTGCGTCATCAAAATCTTTGGCTGTTACAGGATCAATTGTAAAAGTCAATACATCTCTGAAGTCTCTTCTCTTCTTTATCTCTTTTTTATCAAGCGTAGTGTTGATTTTAGCTGCTGCGGCTTCTGTTTCTTCAGGAAATTCATAAGGCAAACCATAATCATGAAGAATTGCATGTATTTCTGTTTCTTTTTCTCCTGGTAATCCTAAGCTTTTAATTATAGTTCCGGATGGTGAATCTCTTTTATCCTCCCATTCTTTAAAAAGGGCAACAACTTTCTCACCATCTTTAAAATCTTTAAAATCTTCTCTTTGAATAAATAGATCAGTGTACATTCTTCCGTTTCTACAGAGAACAAAACCAAAATCTTTATGTCTTTCAAAAACACCTACATATTCCTTTTTTGTTCGTTCTACTATAGTTTCAACATGGGCTTCTACTTTTTTGTTTTTCCTGTGAAGACTTATTTCTACCGTATCCCCATGTAATGCTTTATTTAAAAATTTTCTAGGAACTATGAGTTCATCTTCATAGCCATCAATTTTAACTACCCCTTTACCTGAAGGAATTATAATTAGACTAGTGGTAACTAATTCTAATGAGGCTGAATTATACTGGTACTGTCCTCTTTTAGATGATTTTAAGCGTTCTTTACTATGTAGAGTATTTAGTATGCGAATAATATTATTTCTCCCTTTTGTATCTTCGATATCTAAAGATGAAGCTATTTGTTTGTAATTGAGAACTGCATTAGTTCGGTTTTTAAAAAGCGTTATTATTTTTGCTTCTAAACGATACAGTTCTTTTTTCTTTTTCGACATTTATTCAAATCAATTCAAACAAAGGTACAATAATCGTTTTCGTCAGTTTATTAACACTACTAACATTATAATAATATTTTTTTTTAATTAATTTAAAATAATGATGATGTATATAGGGTGTTAATAGTGCTCATAATATTTAATCAAAAAGTTATGATATACAGTAAAAACAGAAAAACTAACATTTTATACTAGACTATTAATAGATTAACTATCTTTAAATAAAGCATTTAGAATAAAAGCAAACAGTTGTTAATAATGTTATTTATTAATAAATAAAAAGAATAATATCCTTTTTTTTGGTTGATAAGGCGTGTTTTATTGTGAATGATGTTGCAATAAAAAACGAAAGCTTTTTTTGGATAAAATAAGATTATTTACAACGCAGAATTTCTTTAAATAAACAAGCCAATACTTATATTAATTGTCAACAAATAATGAATAAACTAATAAACAGAGTATAAACAAAAGAGGAAGCTTTTTTTACTTTTATAAAAAAAGGATATGCAGTTAAGTATAGGTAACGATCACGCAGGAGTAGAGTACAAAGAAGCTATAGTGGCCTACTTAAAAGACAAGGGGCACAATATTACAAATCATGGAACAAACGCCAATGAAAGTGTTGATTATCCCGATTTTATCCATCCTGTTGCTGAAGATGTTTCTTCCGGAAAGGTTGATTTGGGTATTATCATCTGTGGAAGCGGGAATGGTGCAGCAATGACTGCGAATAAACACCAAAAAGTACGTGCGGCTTTGTGTTGGACAAAAGAGATTGTTGCTCTTGCAAGAGAACACAACAACGCTAATATTTTAAGTTTACCTGCACGTTATTTATCTATTCCACAAGCATTGGCAATGGTAGAAACTTACATTACTACTGATTTTGAAGGCGGTCGTCATCAAGGACGTATCAATAAAATGCCCTGTATGTAATGCCTGTTTTTCAACACAAAAAATTTGATGGTTTAAGCATAGAAGAGTTACATGCCCTTTTTGCTTTACGTTCAGAGGTTTTTGTAGTAGAACAAGACTGTGTTTACCAAGACATAGACGGTAAAGATCCAAAAGCACTTCACATTATTGGCAAAGAAGGAAAGGAGCTAGTTGCTTATGCACGTATTTTTGAAAAAGGAATTGCTTATTCAAATTATGCTTCCATTGGGCGGATTGTCACTTCACCTATATACAGAGGAAAAAAAATTGGCCATGCATTAGTGGACTATTGCATAGCTCAGTGCAAAAAGATTTATCCTGATCAAAAAATAAAAATCTCTGCTCAAGCACACCTTGAATATTTTTATAACAAACACGGTTTTATTTCCTCAGGAAAAACGTACTTAGAAGACGGAATTCCTCATATAGGAATGATTTTAACAACGGATTCCGACGAATAAAAAAGAATAAAGCAAGAAGTTAAGCCTTTGCGAATAGTAGTTTTGCCTCATCAATTAAATTTTGAGTAATAGGAAGCTTCTTTCCTTTAAATATTAACATAAAACTTCCTGCAAAGGGGATAGGTGATAGTGCTTTAAGCACACCCCTTAATTGACGTTTAATGCGGTTTCTGTCTACAGCCTTTTTAAAGTTTCGTTTTGAAACAGATACACCCGCATATAAATCTGAAGATGTTTCATCTTCTATTAAGCGGAGAAATAAATGTTTACTATGAAGGCCTTCTCCTTCTTGAAAAAGGCGATCAATGATGATTTTACTCTTTAATCGTTTTAGCGAAGGTTTAGTTTTCGGGTGCGACATAATAATTGTCATTCTTGTCAACGTCTGCCATTAAATTACTTGGATCAATTACAATAACCTGAACCTCCTCTTTTGGTTTATCAATCACGAACGAATATTCAGGGTTTGCCCAATTCCAGTCTTTTTCAACGGTCCATTCTAATTGGTAAGGGTTTTCTTTTTCTCCCCGCATTAAAGAAATAGGAATGTAATGCAACTCATTTTCTCCGTTTTTAAGTTGAATTAAAATTTCCAAAGGCATGGGCATTAATCCCTTTCTTTTCAGTAAAACAGTCGTCTTATTGACTTGTTCTTCCACTTCAGAAATAGCATAATCAATCGTATTGGTGGTTTGTGTCCAATCGGTTAAAAACCATTGCAATTGAAGCCCTGAAACACGTTCAGCAATACGCCGAAGGTCATTTGGAAGCGGATGCTTGAATTTCCATTCATTGTAGTAGGTTTGTAAAATTTCGTAAAGTTTTTCTTTCCCAACGATATAACCTAGTTGCCCCAAGAAGACCGCTCCTTTACTATAGGCCGTACTTTCATAAGCATAATTATGACTATAACGATTAGCGTTGGTACTTTGTGGCATTTCTAAACCAGAATTTGCTAAATTAAAGTAGCCGCGGTAAGAACCCTCCAACGGAAACTCTTTGTTTTCTTCTAAAATTTCATTTTTAGCGAGAGTTGAGATAAAGGTTGTAAAGCCTTCGTCCATCCATTCATGTTTTGTTTCGTTGGTTGCCAAGATATGTTGAAACCAAGAATGTGCAAGTTCATGCGCAGTTACCCCAAAAAGCGATCCGTATTTGCGTCCACCAGTAATAAGTGTGAGCATAGCGTATTCCATTCCGCCATCTCCTCCTTGAACGACAGAGTACTGCTTGTACGGATATGTTCCCACCTTTTCGTTAAAGAAACGCATCAGTTTTGCAGTATCTGGTTGGAGTTTTTTCCAGTTTTCAATAATTTCAGGCTTGTTCTTATAGAAAAAATGAAGAGTTACATCATTTGGCCCTGGGTAGGTATCGTGAATATACTCTGGATCAGCAGCCCATGTGAAATCGTGGACTTGAGGCGCTATAAAATGCCAAGTAACGTTTCCTTTTTTGGCTTTTGGTTTTTTTCGATCTGAATACCCCATTCCAATATCATCAGCATTTTGTAAATATCCACTGGCCGCTACCACAAATTTTTTGTTAAGTGTAATTTTTACATCAAAATCACCCCATACTCCGTGAAATTCTCTTCCTGTGTAAGGATCAGCATTCCAACCCTCATGGTCATATTCTGCCATTTTAGGATACCATTGTGCCATAGAAAAAGCGACACCTTCACTAGAGTTTTTTCCTGCACGGCGAATAACATCAGGCACATGACCCTCAAAAGACAACTCAAATGTGGTACTTTCTCCGGGAAGGATAGGTTTGTTTAATGGGACTTCAAGAATCGTTTCTGAGTCTATGGGAGAAAGCTTCACACCGTCTTGGGTGAGTCCGCTAACTTTTAAGTATCCTTGTTGATCTTGAGTTAAGGAATCAACGGAGATTTTAAAACGTCTATTTTTATCAGCAGCGTTTTTTAGTCGAACAGCCATCTCACTCCCGGGTTTAAAGGCATTAAAGTATAAGTGGTAAAACACCTTATTTAAGGTTTCAGGAGAATTGTTGGTGTAGACTAGTTTTTGTGTTCCATTATAAAGAGCTGTCTCTGTATCTAGGGTAACCTCCATAGTGTAATCTACCGCCTGTTGCCAGTATTGCGCAGATCCAACTTTAAGGACAAAAAGGCTAATTAAAAAAAATAAAATGCGTTTCATAATGCTGTTTTTTCGAAAGTTAAAGATAAGGTTAGTTAGGAATTAAAATAAGAATCAAAGCTAAAATTAGCATCCATTCGTATTCCTTTTTCTGTTTGTCTGAGGGAAACTAATTCATGATGAGGATCATGTTCCAAGAGGAGTAAGGCTTCTTCTAAAAAAGCATGGTGAAGAAAGGAAGACTTTTCTTTCAGTGTCAACAAGGGGCGAGTATCATACCCCATGATGTAAGGGATAGGAATATGCCCCACAGTGGGAATTAGATCAGCAACATAGAACAACTTTTTCCCTTTGTAGTTTAGCAAAGGGAGCATTTGCTTTTCTGTATGCCCATCAATCAATAGTATAGAAAAAGGAAAAGGCGTTTGTTCCAGAAGAGGCCCTTTTCCTATTATAAAATTTAATTGACCATTTTCTTTTAAGGGAAAAATGTTCTCAGCCAAAAAGGAGGCTTTTTCTCTAGGATTGGGATTTATAGCCCAGTCCCAGTGTGATTCGTGCACCCAGAATTTAGCATTTTTAAATGCAGGGATTAGAATGCCATTCTTTGATCGTTCAATAGCGCCCCCACAATGATCAAAGTGAAGGTGGGTGAAAAAAACATCGGTAATATCATCTCGGTGAAACCCTGCTTTTTTTAGGGATCCATCCAATGTATGCGAACCCCACAAACCATAATGACTAAAGAATTTGTCATCTTGTTTGTTTCCCATTCCCGTATCAATCAAAATTAATCGATTCCCATCTTCCACGAGTAATGATCTGGTGGCCATTTCAATCCTGTTTTTTTCATCTGCAGGATTTGTTTTTCCCCAAAGGGGCTTTGGAACTACACCAAACATGGCGCCACCATCTAATTTAAAATTTCCAGCTTCAATTACGTAAAGTTGCATTTATTTTAATTTTATACGTGCTAACACATTAGTAGATGTGAGGTACAAATAGTTTTCATCTTTATCAAAGGCACAATTGGCCGTTGCTTTTCCCGGGCGGACAGTGCCTATGTGTTTTCCTTCAGGAGTAATTAATAATACACCGCCAGGGCCGGTTGCAAAAAGAACTCCAGAAGAATGAACTTTCAAACCATCAAAAAGGCCCATTCCTTTTTTTTTCATCGATTTGGCATCAAAAAAGACACGCTGGTTTATTAACCTTCCATCTACCAGATCAAAGGCTGCAATAATTGGATTATTAGCATCAGAATTCCCAACGTATACGGTTTTTTCTTCCAATGAAATTGCAATTCCGTTTGGTCTAGAAAGTGCTTTATTCAAAAGCTTTATTCCCTTCTCTTTAGACCATTTGTAAATCCCATTAAAAGTAAGCTCTTTGAGGGGGTCACGGTCTTGGTCTTTTAAGCCATAAGGAGGGTCTGTAAAGAACAATTCATCTTTTGTATTGAAGACTAAATCGTTAGGACTATTGAACCGTTTACCGTCATAATGATCGATTAATGTTTCGTATTCAGGCTCATTAAAAGACCAATTTTTTAAGCGGGCAACACGACGGTCACCATGTTGACAAAGCACTAAATTTCCGGCAGCGTCAAGAAGCAACCCATTAGCTCCTTCATTTTTACTATGCGGCGCATGATTTGTCATTCCGCTTGGTTTGAGAAACTCTGTAACTCCCTTATTCTCTGTCCATAAATAAGCGGTGTTTTTAGGTACGTCCGTAAAAAGAATACCATTCAAATGAGGAACCCAAACCGGTCCTTCCGCCCATGAAAAGCCTGAGGCTAAAACCTCAATTTGAGCATTATCAGAGATAAATTTATCAATAGCAGGATCCAGTCGCTCGATCATACCTATTGTTTCTTGTCCCTGTAGGGTCAATGAAATAAAGAAAACAAAAAAGTGCAGAATACTTTTCGACATGTTTTTCACCCAAAGTACAAAATCCCAAAGAGACAGCAAAAACAAAATTTTTATTGCTGCTTTACAAGTAGCTCAAGTAGGTCTTTGGAAAACGCGAGCATGATTTTAATCTCTTGAAGGCTTGAGAGGCGCTCCTTTCCTTTAATCAAGATATGCGTACCATTTGATTCGATATGAAAAATAGGATGGCTTTCAAAAAAGTAGATCAACTCAGAATTAAAAAGAGTCCTGATTGCTTTCTTGTTGTTTCCGCTCAAATGAAAGCGCTTTGAAAAGTCAGGATGTTTGGTGAAATTGATATCGTCAAAGCCCGCCCAATGATACAATGCAGTTTTAAAATCCTCTTTATCTAAAACAAAATTTGGGAGGGGAATTGGGCTTTTAAAGAGTAAAAAAGTACCCTTCAAGTCTTCTTTGGTAATAAAAGCGCCTTCGGAAAAAGAAAGATCAAAAAGAGTAAATGTATCATCGTAAAGAGAGTTCACACTATAATTCACAACTTTGGATTCGAAAAAGAGAAAGCGATTTATTCCTTTTGGGTCATTTTCAATTTTGGGATTATAATTCCATGCCAACTGTTGTGCTAATTGCTCAATATTTTTTTGTCTATTGGATAGTGCGTTTTGAAGCCCCATCAATACATTAATAGGGAGGCTTTTTCTTACAGCAAAAGGATGCTGTGTTTCAGAAGCATGAATATCAAGACCAATCGTTTCAAAAACTCCATTTTTTCGGGCAAAAGAACGTTGATAGTCATGAAGCCCTTCCATGACAGTGTGGTCGACAAAATCACACAAGGAAAAGTCAACAATGGCATGTTCGCTCTCAGGGATTTGATCTAGCTTTATTTTTAAGCGGTAGAAATTTAAAAAACTACAGAAATTTTTAACACTCACATAGTAGTTTCCGCTTTGGTCTTCTCGATACATCAACACATTGGGTTTGAAAATATTGAGTGAAAAAAGAAAAAAACTTTTGCGAAGGAAAAGATGCACGATAAAGGTAAATAGGACACCTACAGCAATCCCTACAATGAGGCTTGTGAATAATGTTGTGACTAGAGTAATTAGGAAAATTAACGCTTGCTCGGGGCCAATTTTATAGATTCGGATTAAATTTTCAGGGGATGCCAGCTTATAGCCTGTAAACACTAAAATTGCAGCTAAAGCAGTGAGAGGAATACGCTGTATTTGATCCCCCAGTAGCACTACAAAAAGGACTAGAAAGGCAGCGTGAAAAAAATTAGCAGAACGATTAGTGCCGCCATTGTTTGCATTTACTGAGCTTCTAGCGATTACGGTAACAACATTTAACCCGCCTAAAAAACCACTTACAATACTCGCCAATCCAAGGGCCCGAAGGTCTTTATTTACATTAGAACGTCTTTTCCTGGGGTCTAATTTATCTACCGCCTTAATGCTTAATAAGGATTCGATAACCGCAATTAAAGTGATGGAAAATACAACGCCAATAAAATTTAAATCAAAAAGCTTATCAAAGTTTGGGCGTGGGAGATTTGAGAATAATTGATCCGGAATTTTAATTAATAATTCAGGGTCTATGGGCACCTCTTTATTTAAAAATAAGGTATAATAATAGCCAATTCCGATGGAACCCACCACAACCCACATGGGAGCAGGAATCAAATGAAAATAGGGATTGCGTATTCTACTATAAAGAAAAAGAAAAAGTAAGCTACCCGCCCCCAGAACACCAGCAAATGGATGAAGTCCTAAAAAAAGCAAGAAAGAATCCGGGACACGCATTAATTGTTCAATGGTTCCCCCAGGAATTGATGTGAGGCCTAACATTACATGAAATTGTTTTGCCAAAATTCCTATTCCAATAGCAGCAAGCATTCCTTGTAAGGCAGATGCAGGAAAAAATTCACTCATGGCCCCTAAACGCAAAACACCAAAAATAATAAGCAGTCCACCAGACAATATAATGGCGGCAAGTGTAAACAAATATCCTTCATAAAGATTTCCTTCACCCAATGTAGTTATTGCAGCCAAAAGAACAATGACCAATCCATTTCCTGGTCCTGCAATGGTTACGTGTGAGCCTCCAAATAAAGCCACAACAATCCCTCCGGCTACCGCAGCAATAATCCCAGAGAGTGGAGGAGCATCAGAGGCAATGGCAAGGCCTAAACCTAAGGGTAAAGCAATTAGCGAAACCACAAAACCAGCGAAAATATTTTGAGGCAACTCTTTTGCAAACGCTAAAACAGGACTTTTTTTAGCCATGGGATTTAGAATGAATTATTAATACATCAGTAGGGAGCTCTGCCAGAATATGCTCTAGATCTCTTGGAAAAAAACGATGATAAAACTGCCTTTCTTCCTGTGCGTTCATCACTAATAAATCAGCCCTTACAACTCGAGCATAATGACCAATTGAGTACCCTCTTCTCCCAAAAATACTTTGTGTTTCCCATTTTAATCCATCTCTTTTTGTGGCCGGAATTTTTTCAACAATATCGGTAACACGCAATTTTTCCTCACGATCAATTTTCTCTTTTCGTAGGGTTGCTTTTCGCAAACTACGATCGTCATTTACAGCAATGGCTACGCGAGATTCGCTAATTTCTTCAACGAGGGTAATTTTTTCTGTGTTCAATGATGTGCCTACATAAAAGGCGGCCTCTACAGTTTCATGAGTCTGGGGGCTATCAAAGCCATTGACAACAATATGCTTACAAGGACTTCGCTCAACGGAGGGGTTGAGCATTAGCAGCACAGAGCATGGCGCCTGTCGCGTTAATTTTCGAGCGATAGACCCTAAATAATATTTAACGACATTTTCTCTTTTAAGCGCCCCTAAAAGCAATAGGTCTATGTTGTATTTTACACATGCGTTTGCCAAAGTAGTAACGGGGTTTCCTTCTTCCCAATACGTTTGAATTTCATTGGGTTTTATGGGGCATTCTTTTAAAAGTTGTTGAAATTGATTTTCTTTTTCTTTTGTTTTTTCTCCAACATGTAATAAAATTAAAGCGGCTTCAAAATAATTAGCCAGTCGCGTAGCCTCATAGACATTTGCCTTTAGAGAAGGGGAAAATGCAAATCCAAACAAAAGTGTTTTAAAGTGTTTAAAAGCCATAATTTGATAGTCGATTACATTTTTTGAATGAACTCTGTTCGTAAAATAATGCTTGTTTTTTTGATTTTACAATCAATTTCTTCGCTACTTTCTGTTACCCGAATGTTTTTTACAACGGTCCCTCTTTTTAATGTGATTCCAGCACCCTTGACTTTTAGATCTTTTGGTTAGTTTTACTGAATCTCCGTCCACAAGGGTATTTCCGTTGATGTCGGTTACATTCATACCTTACATTTTCTCAAATATACATTGAATAAAGCGAAGGAACAAAGATGATAGAGGAAGAACCGTTCCCGGGTTTTCTTTTTCTTTTGGCACCTTAAATGATGACTATTACTCGTTTTGAAATTGAACCAATGTAGCGTTACTTTGAAATAATTTTGCAAGTGTAAATGCTGAAGTTCCTATAATTTGATTCATATTTTCTATGTTTAATTTATCTACTTCATCTCCAGCTTTATGATAGAAATCAAAGTTTTTGAAGTCAAAAGACGAAAGGGTTTGTGCGGGGATTCCAAAAATTTCATAGAAAGCATAATTATCCGAACGCTTAAAAAGATTTAATTCTTTTGCCTGAGGTAGGAATTGGACAAATTGAGGAGATATTTTATTCATTTCATCTGCCATAGTAGAGCGCTTATATCCAGTTAGGTATACTTGATTTTCACCGGAAGTTAAGACGGTACCTATCATTTCAAAATTGATCATATATTCTAAGCTTACTCCTTCTTTTTTTAAGCGTTCTGCCAAGTGATAGGCACCCTTTAATCCTTTTTCCTCATCAGCAAAAAGAGCAACAATTATATTTTTTTCCCATTGGTGATTTGCTAAAAAGCGTGCAATTTGTATTACTGCTGTAGCTCCTGCTGCATTATCATTTGCACCATTGTAAATACTATCTCCTTCGGTCTTTTTGACACCCACATGATCCAGGTGGGCACCAATTAATACGGTTTTAAATTTTGGATTATACGCTCCAATACGCCCTACTATATTATAGGAATCAACATCTTTGGTTATTAATGAATCTCTAAAGGAAGGGTAGAATGGCTCAACCCCATGTTGCTTAAAATAGCTTGTTACGAATTCAGCAGCCTTGAAGTATCCTCCTGAATTGGAATCACGGCCTTTCATTTCATCACTTGCTAGGGTAACTAAAATGGACTCAGTCTCCCCTAAACTAATTTGATTACGCACTTTCTTTTGATCAAATTTAGAAGGGGTCGAACAGTTGTAAAATCCTAAGAGGGTTATAAATAGAAAGATTAATTTTTTCATGTTTTTTAAATTAGGGAGGTTAAGAAAGGATAAATTCATGTTGTCAGGAAGGAGATTAGTTACAACCTCATTTTTAACAGATCTGGTTTAAACCCAAATTTTTTATAGGCTTTGAGAGCACTTTCATTTTTTGCATAGACATCCAGCTGTATTTCATAGATGTTTTTTTGTTGAGCCCAATTGACTAGCTTTTGTATTACTATGTTATTAATTCCTTTACCACGGAATTCAGGCCTTACATACATAAAGCCTAAATAGGCAAACTTTTCTGGTTTTTTATATGCTATTGATTTTTGAATTTGCGCATAGCCAGAAGCTACAACTTTCCCCTTAAATTCCGCCACATAAAGAAGGACATCGTGACTTTCTATGAAACTTTGGATATCATAATAAGAGATTGCACCCTCTTTTAAATTCGGTGCATAAGGGCGTTCATAGTCAATAAGCGCCTGTTCAAATTCTTTTAAAACAGACAGGTCATCAAGAATAGCCTCTCGATAGATAAGATCTTTAATTTGTGACATAAAAACAACGTTTAAACTCAAACAACTTTTAGTAAAGCTATTGAAATTTAAAAATAAGGAATAGAAACTTAATCGTTCAATTTTAATACGGCCATAAATGCTTGCTGAGGAATTTCTACATTTCCAATTTGTCGCATTTTCTTTTTTCCTTTTTTCTGTTTTTCAAGGAGTTTTCTCTTTCGTGAGATATCTCCTCCATAACATTTGGCGGTTACATCCTTACGCAAGGCTTTGATGGTTTCGCGAGAGATGATTTTTGCTCCAATAGCGGCTTGAATAGGAATATCAAACTGTTGTCTTGGGATAAGTTGGCGTAATTTTTCACACATTTTTTTTCCGATAGTATAGGCATTGTCGGTGTGAATCAATGCAGAGAGCGCGTCCACGGGACTTGCATTGAGAAGGATATCTACTTTAACTAATTTGGACGAGCGCAGACCGATGGGTGCATAATCAAAAGAAGCATAGCCTTTGGAAACGGTTTTTAGACGGTCATAAAAATCAAATACAATTTCAGCCAAAGGCATGTCAAAACTCAGCTCAACTCTTTCAGGAGTCAAATAAGTTTGATTGGTAATTTGACCTCTTTTTTCAATACATAGGGACATTACATTTCCTACAAATTCAGATTTGGTAATGATCGTTGCTTTGATATAGGGTTCTTCTACACGATCTAAAAAGGAAGGATCAGGTAAATCGGAAGGGTTATTGACCAATAAAATTTCATCCGAATTTTTTTTGGTAAATGCATGATAGGAAACATTGGGAACCGTTGTGATGACAGTCATATCAAATTCCCGCTCAAGACGCTCTTGAATTATCTCCAAATGGAGCATTCCTAAAAATCCACAACGAAACCCAAAACCTAAAGCTGCAGAACTTTCTGGAGAAAAGACCAATGATGCATCATTAAGTTGTAGTTTTTCCATGGAAGCACGAAGCTCTTCGTATTCTTCAGTATCTACAGGATAAATTCCCGCAAACACCATTGGCTTTACTTCTTCAAATCCTGAAATAGCTCCCGTAGTAGGGAAGTCTGGATCTGTAATAGTATCTCCTACTTTAATCTCTTTTGCTTCTTTTATACCAGTAATGAGGTATCCAACGTCGCCTGCATTGATTTTTTGTTTGGGCTCTTGAGTCAATTTTAGTGTACCAATTTCGTCGGCATTATAGGTTTTTGATGTTGCTATAAACTGGATTTTTTGACCCTTACGAATGGAGCCATTTAATATTCTAAAATAGGTTTCCACTCCTCGAAAAGGATTGTAAACAGAATCAAAAATCAATGCTTGTAAAGGGGCGTCTATTTTTCCTTTTGGTGAAGGGATTCTTGAAATAATAGCGGATAAAATTTCTTGAATTCCTATGCCCGTTTTGGCCGAAGCCGGAATAATTTCGTCAGGACTACAACCCAGCAAATCGACGATATCATCGGTAACTTCTTCAACATTGGCTGAGGGAAGGTCCACTTTATTGAGTACGGGAATAATTTCTAAATCATTTTCTAAGGCCAAGTACAAATTTGAAATCGTTTGTGCTTGTATGCTTTGTGCGGCATCTACTACTAAAAGCGCACCCTCACAGGCGGCAATAGATCGAGAAACTTCATAGGAAAAATCCACATGGCCAGGAGTATCAATAAGGTTGAGTACAAACTGTTCTCCTTCATGTGTGTATTCCATTTGTATGGCATGTGATTTTATCGTAATTCCGCGTTCACGTTCCAAATCCATATTGTCCAAAAGTTGGTTTTGCTTTTGGCGTTCAGTAACTGCTCCAGTAAAATCCAGTAGCCGATCGGCTAAAGTGCTTTTCCCATGATCAATATGGGCGATAATACAGAAGTTTCGAATGTTTTTCATTTCAGAAATTTCTTGGCTGAGCGCAAATATACGGCTTTGGTCGGTCTGTTTTTGGGATATTCTGGAAGTTTTGTAGAATTCGATATAAAAAGTAGTACAATGCCTCTTCAAACTTCTATCCTACGTGTGTTTTTTGCCATTAGATTTCTTTTTTCAGCCTATACCAAATTTGTTGCTCCTGGCTTTTTTGAAATCACCCTTATGGATCAGAATATTGCAAATAACATGGTTTGGGCAGCTCAACTGACACGCTTTTTATTGGCTTGGAATTTGGCTTGGGAATGCTGTTACTTTTTCCAATTTATACACGTAGACTAGTAAGTTTAGCATTAATTCTTCTTGGTCGTTTTACGATACATCTCGTTTATTTGTGTAGTATAGGGGATACTGAAAATTTTGGTTGTTTTGGTGAAATGATAGCTATGACTCCAGTTGAGTCAATCATAAAAAACATTGTTTTATTAGGGATTGGGATCCTCTTATATTTAAAAGTACCCAAAAGAAAAAAGGGTTTCTTATTTTTGGGTACGGTTTTTTAATCATCATTTCAAGTCAAAGGCTACTTCTTACAATTCCAAATCACAATTAAATTTCGTTTTCTTAATATACACACTTTGAAAATCTAGGGCGTGGAGACCTTTCAAAAGGGGAGAAATGGATAGTTGTTTTTAACTTAGAGCTCGAACATTGTCAAGAAGCGGCTATAGAAATGGATGAACTTCAAAGGGATTTAGGGGATTCTTTTCCAGAAGTCTACGCTCTCTATTACATAGAGAGGGAGTTTTCGGTAAAAGACTTTGAAAACCTGACAAAGGCAAAGTTTCCATATCATATGATTGATGTAAACACCTTTTTCGATTTGATTGGAGATCGTCCACCGCGTTTATATAAATTAATGGAAGGAAAGGTCACAGAATTTTGGGATCATGGATTAGGGAATGTCTTAAATCCACCTTCAAAATAAAGTAATTAGTCAAAAACCCACTCCTTTTCATTATTTTTGCCAAAAGAAGAATTTTGGTTAAAATTGGCGATATCGAATTAAGCGACTTTCCGCTTTTACTTGCCCCCATGGAAGATGTGAGTGATCCTCCTTTTAGGGCACTATGTAAAGAACTAGGTGCCGATGTTGTTTATACCGAATTCATATCCTCTGAAGGCTTGATTAGAGATGCTGCAAAAAGTGTACAAAAACTGGATATTTATGAAAAGGAACGTCCAGTGGGTATTCAAATTTTTGGCGCCAACTTAGACTCCATGTTGCGTTCTGTAGAAATTGTAGAAGCCTCTAAACCTGATATTATTGACATAAACTTTGGTTGTCCAGTTAAAAAAGTAGTGAGTAAAGGTGCAGGTGCAGGAATTTTAAAAGACATCCCTTTAATGGTTAAGCTTACAGAAGCTATGGCAAAACATACGCATTTACCTGTAACGGTAAAAACACGTTTGGGATGGGATGATGATTCTATTAAAATTGTAGAAGTAGCAGAACGCCTTCAAGATGCAGGAGCTAAAGCCATTTCTATTCACGGGAGAACCCGTGCTCAAATGTATAAGGGCGATGCCAATTGGCATCTCATTGCAGCAGTGAAAAACAACCAACGCATGCAAATTCCAATTTTTGGTAATGGGGATGTTGACTCTCCAGAAAAAGCAAAACTGATGCGGGATGAATTTGGTTTGGATGGAGCGATGATCGGTCGAGCCAGTATAGGAAACCCTTGGTTTTTTAATCAAGTAAAGCATTTTTTTGAAACCGGAACTCATGCCACACCTCCGAGCATAGAAGATCGTGTAGCGGTGGCAAGAAGGCATTTAAAAATGGCAATAGATTGGAAAGGAGAGATTCAAGGAGTTTTAGAAACCCGACGTCATTATACCAATTATTTTAAAGGGATTCCAAATTTTAAGCCCTTACGAACTCGCATGGTTACTTCCAATGAATCAGCAGGGGTATTTGAAGTTTTTGATGAAATAATTGAGCATTTTTCTGCTCAAGAAATGGCATAAGCTTTTACTTTTTTTGAAAGCCCTCTTGTTGCCCATGCGGTGCTAATCGTTCCAAGCACAAAGAGTGTACCTAGCACAATTACAATGTTTTTCATTTGAAATAAAACAGGATAGGCCAAGGATGTTCCCGGAACATAAATGAAAGGAAACTGTGCTTGAATCACAACAACAAGTATCCCTAAAACCAAACCAACAAGCCCTCCAACCCCACAAATCAACAAGCCAATTGTAAAAAAGATTTTATGAATTCCTTGGGGTTGCGCTCCCATTGCCAATAAGATTTTGAGTTGTCCACGTTTATCTAAAATCATCATAATTAAAGCACCTACAACATTAAATAATGCAATAATCATGACTAGGGTAAAAATAAAATAGATGGCCAGATGTTCTACATTCAGCATTTTATAGAGAGCCGCATTTTGTTCTGAACGGGAAACCAAACGGATAGGCTGTTCAAAAAGAGGAGCCAATAAGGGAAGTAAGTCTGCTTTTTTGGTCTCAGGTTTCGTTTTTAATACAACAGAAGAAAATTCGTTAGGATTAAGTTCTAAAAGCTCTTGTCCAAATTCAAGATTGGAAAACACATATTTTTTGTCTAAATCTTCACTGATTTGATATAAGCCTACAACGATACTAGGTTTTGTCACAAAGGGATCTTGTCCTAGAAGAGTGTTTTTGTTTTTTTTAGGAACGGTAATGTTTAGAAAAGTATTGTAATCAAAAACACCTACACTTAAATTACCGGCAATCCCAAAACCTAAAACAGTTTCTAATCCTGAAAAGGAAAGCCAATCTCCCAAGGCAACAAGCCGATCTACTTGAACAACATTTGTGTAGTTGGGCCCAACAGCTTTTAAATAAGCGACTTGATTTTTTTCATTGAAGGAAAGAAATACTTTTTCTTCGATTTCAGGTGCTGCGGCTTGAATGAGCTTAAGGCTTTCAATTTGAAACAGAGTGCTGTCTTTGAGGCTGAGGTATTTTCCTTGGCTGGCTTGAATTTCAAAATCAGCATCAAAGGAATTTGTAAAAGAAAGTCCAAAATCTTTAAGTCCCGCAAAGGCACTTAGAACAATAAATAAGGCTGCAGTTGCAATCACAACCATAAAAAGAGCAAAAGCATTAATCCGGTTGATTACCGTTTGCTGACTTTTAGAAAAAAAATAACGAAATGCGATTTTAAAGGAATAGGTCATGCTTAATTTCTAGGGATCAAACGCGCTTATTTTTTTTGTCTAGGCTCTAATGCAGTTGGATTTTTTATAGGGTTTTCTCCTTGCTTTAGTTCGTTGTCAATCGATTCAATATAATCTAAGGAATCATCCAAGAAGAATTGGAGTTCAGGAATTCTTCTTAATTGGTTTTTCATTCGTTGGGATAAATCATGTCGTAACTTGAAACTATTCTCTTTTAGGTTTTCAAAATGACTTTGCGCCCCTTGTGTTGGGAAAATACTAAGATAAACTTTGGCTGAAGTAAGATCTGCAGTAACATGGACCTTAGTGACAGAAATCATGAGGTTACTCACGTTTTGCTGCCTAATTGCTCCTTGTAAAAGGGTGGCAATTTCTTGCTGCAAAATAGTATTTATTTTTTTTTGTCGAGGAGTTTCTAGTTTGTCCATGAAACAAAAATACGTATAAAAAAGGGCTTATACGCGTTCCCATTTATAATCCCCATTTAGACGGAAAGTTCCTAAATGTTCTTTGCTCCACTGCTCTGGAGGAATTAAAGAGAGAAAGGCTTCTTTTTTTCCTTGATATAGATGATAGGTTTCACCCACAATAGGTTCAAATTTAAAGTGAGCTGAATATACTTTTTGGGTATCTGCTGCTAAAGAAACAAAGGATTTGATTTTTTGTTGGAGGTCGTCAAGTTCAGCTTGAAACTGTTTGGAAACCTTGTCTACGCCTTTCTTTTTGAAAGCATCCACATTAGGGACCTCTATGATGGGGCCGCTTATGCTACTAGCATAAGGCAATAGTTTTGCAATATAACTTTCGTTGGTTTCATCCCAAACGACAGCATCAGGTTTCTTCTCTTTCAAGAGCTTAATTTTTCACAAAGATAGCCATTTTGGTTTGTAAGCCAGTAATAGAGGGTGTTGAAAGGGTAAATTTTTATTTCCCTCTTCCTGTTTTTCTTACAGCAGTTGTTCTTTTCGAAGCTCTTGGGGTAACCACTTTTTTGTTTTTTTCTCCTTGGGTAGATTTAACTTTACTATTACCAAAAAATTTGCTGCTCATAATATTTGTTTTTATAAAGATAGTTTTTTTGATTTTGATTGGGGAAAAGAAAAAAAATAAAAGGGCAGGTCCAGCCAACCATAGCCTTACTACCCTTTTACAAAATAGGGTGTGATGCCCTACGGTTCAAAGGTAATGAATATACTCAGATGAATACTATGGATATGGTTTTAGTTAAAAAAATTAAATCTCCAATCCATTAGGTACTTATTAAAAAGCTGAGCGTTTATTAATTATCTGTAGATGCAGGAGTTTCAATAGTGGAACTTTCACCAGCACCAAGATTAATTCTAAGAACCAATTCATGTGTTTTTAGGTTTAGTTGGGAGAGGGAACTTTCTGTAGGCACTTCATAGGCATAGCCGATATCAAAAGTTCCTAAAGAAATTAATGACATTAAAGAGAGGGCACTACTAGTTCGGTAAGAAATCCCAAAGTCAAAAGTGTTTTTCCAACTTAGCATTCCTGTTAGGTCAGTGGTTGCTGAAAGACCACTGACTTTTCTTAACATTACAGAAGGTTTGAAAAGGATGTTGCTTGTCAAGGGTAGATAGGCTCCACCGGCTAAATAAGAATGAACACGATCTTTTGAAGCAATTGCTTGATCTTTATCTCTATCTACATTGAAAAGTCTAGGAATAGAAAAAGAGAGCCAAAACGTTTCTGCATTTAAAAATGCTCCCGCTCCTACATTAGGGACGAAACGAGAAAGCTGTTGTTTGGTTGGATCCGAGATTGAAGAATAAGAGGCCAATCCACTTGGATCCGCATTGTAAAAATTACCCCCTCCTTTTAGTCCTAGATAGAGCTCCATTCCTTCATTTAGCTCCAGTTTATATGAAAAATCTATATATGCAAAGGTTTGTTGTTCTATAAAGACTTTATCTGAGACAACTGAAAGACCAAGACCTACATTGTTTTTGCGTGCTGAAGAATACGAAAAAGCAAGAGTTGATGGCGCATCATCAATGGAAGACCATTGCTGTCTTGAAATAAAAGAAAAGGTATTTGCACCCTCTGCTCCAGCAAATGCGGGATTGATTACGTTCATGTTATAACGGTACATGGAGTAATAGCTCTCTTGTTGTCCAAACGAGAAAAAAGACAACAATAATAGTAAGTAATTTAATTTTTTCATGATCATCTTGTTAAATATAGCCAGCCCTCAAAATCAATTGTATTATTTCCATCTAAATCAATACGGTAGTAATAGCTTCCTTCGGGTAAAGGACTGCCGTTACTATTCCCAGTCCAATCATTCCGATAATTTTTTGTTTGGAACACTAAATATCCGGATCGAGTATACACAAAAACCTCACTTTTAAAGTAACGGTTTATTTCTTTTATCTGCCACGCATCATTTATTCCATCACTGTTCGGAGAGAAAAACGTTATGATATCTATCGAAGCTTTAAGCGCGGGATTATCAAAATTTTGAGGGAAACTGTTTTGATCTAAGGGATCCGTTCCAGCAATGCTTTCATCTAGGTTAGGAAAACCATCTCCGTCTTGATCATTATAAGGATCATCATCAACCGTATCAAGTTGGTCTATAACACCATCCTGGTCTTCATCTAAGCCGTTTGATTCTAAATAATTTGGTTTACCATCTAAATCGGTATCATCATCGGTAGGGTCACCATTCTGATTAAGGTCTTCATTTAGTGTAAGGATACCATCACCGTCGTCATCTTGGTCAAGGGGGTTAAGGATGCCATCTGAGTCTGTATCTAGATTTAATTCTAGTAGAGAAGGAACACCATCATTATCATCATCTGTATCATGATAGTCTGGGATGCCGTCATTGTCTGTGTCTTTTAGAATAATATTGGTGTCATTAGAGAGCTCTAAACGGGTAAGTTGCCCATCATTGTCATCATCTATATCTAAATAATCTGGGGTTCCGTCATTATCAAAATCTAAAGCGTCAGCGGAATTACCGTCTCCATCTTGATCAGGAACCTCATTAATTGTATCGATTCCATCGCCATCATCATCCCTATCTAAGTAATCTGGAATTTGATCTAAATCACTGTCGATTGCATCTTTTGGATTAAAGTCAAGATTGGGATCAGGATTTTCAAATAAAGTGTAAACACCATCATTATCATCATCTGGATCTAGAAAATCGACAAAGCCATCTTGGTCTGTATCTTGAGCATTATTTTCAACAGTGATATCTTCAATCAAGCCGCCTTGGAAAGAGCCTTCAAACTCACTATAAATATGGTCGCCATCATCATCAGGATCTCTTGAGTTGATGATTCCGTCTCCGTCAGTGTCCGAGATAATTAGGTCTACTGAGACTTCGCTAACAGGAGTCTCCACGGTTTCTAATTCAAAAATTTCTAAGACGTTGGGAGTTGCTTCAATAAATTGTGGTGTGGTTGGAATAGGAACTTGAGGATCACCTGGTGTAGTGTTAATGTAGGCGATTTCCACTTCATAAATTCCATCTCTGTTGGTATCGTCAGGATTATTTGGATCAGGAATATTGATAAAGGCAAGGTATCCTTCGCTGACATCATTTTTTGAAGAAGGGCCACCAAAATATTTTTGTTGTCCTTCGCTAGAGGAAGGTTCTCCACCAACTATTTTCATTTTAGACGCATCAGCACCTCCCACAATTTTCTTTCTAATTTTCCATTTACCAACACCTCTGTCAGTTCTTGGCCTTTGATTTACTTTAGGCTCAACCGGACTCTTTTTGCCAGTGGTATTATTAATAGAGATGAAGTGGTCTTGAAAAAAGGTGATAAACACATTTTCAGCAACATCCACAATTCCATCATTATCGTCGTCAATATCAGGAATATCACCTAATGCATCCGAATCATTATCCCCATAAACATCAATCTCATCCGGAATTCCGTCATTATCATTATCCTTAGAAAATTGATCATTAAGAGGGAAAGCATCTTGACCGTCTAGGACACCATCACCGTCGGTATCTGGATTGTTGGGATCGGTTCCGTTTAACTCTTCTATAAAATCAGAGAGGCCGTCATTGTCACTATCTAAAGGGCTTTCGTTTGGATTTTTAGGGTTGGTGCCTGCCACAATTTCGTCTAAGTCACTATAACCATCATTATCATCGTCCAGGTCTGCATTGTCTCCTATTCCGTCTCCGTCATTATCCTTAGATTCATTCGGGTCTAAAGGGAATGCATCTTGTGTATCTGGTACACCGTCATTATCATCGTCCAGGTCTGCATTGTCTCCTATTCCGTCTCCGTCATTATCCTTAGATTCATTCGGGTCTAAAGGGAATGCATCTTGTGTATCTGGTACACCGTCATTGTCATCATCAATATCAATTGCATCGGCTAGACCATCTCCGTCGGTATCTTTTGAGTACAAAGGATTTAGTGGAAAGGTATCTTCACCATCAGGCACTCCGTCGCCATCTGAATCAGAATTTTTCGGATCAGTTCCTATGAGGAGTTCTTCAGCATTTGAGAGACCATCTCCGTCTATATCTTCTGGAAAGTCTAATTTATTTTTGGGATCGGTGCCAGCTTCAATCTCTTCAAGATCACTGAAGCCGTCATTATCGTCATCTTGGTCTGCATTGTTTCCAATACCATCGGAATCGGTATCTTCACTTTCTAATGGATCATAGGGGAAGACATCTGTTCTATCCAAAACGCCATCGTTATCATCATCATCATCCAGTAAATCCGGGATTCCATCTCCATCTTGATCACTGTTGTTGTCTGGATCAAGAGGAAAGGCGTCAATTTTATCATTTACGCCATCATTGTCCGTGTCAAAGTTGTTTGGATCAGTTCCTAAAGCAAGTT
>Ga0209716_1000230_pt1 | contig 58306 bp, 54 predicted proteins | sample COGITO_mtgs_1205_FD_184811 | JGI IMG/M metagenome (GOLD analysis project Ga0209716, IMG submission 184811) | Pelagic marine microbial communities from North Sea - COGITO_mtgs_120531 (SPAdes) (version 2) | ecosystem: Environmental > Aquatic > Marine > Epipelagic ... | reverse complement strand
GGTACAGAATGGGGCACAACCTAGGGTACAAAAAATGGTATAATTAATCCTATTTTGATTATATTTTAATAATAATTGAACTAAATATCAGTATTTTATCAATTTTACTAAATTAAGAACTTAACTGGCAGTCAAGAGGTCGTGGGTTCGACTCCCATCTTCTCCACACTGTGAACTAAGCACCTACACTAATATTGTAGGTGCTTTTTTATTTTTAGGGTAATATAAAGGGTAATAATTTAAACTAGCCCAAGGGAGCTACTCTACCCTTTAAATAACCATCTAAGACATATTACACTGCTTTCTTTACGAGTGATGATTCTCCAAGTGACTTATTTAAGAGGATTTGAAATACCAGAACTCACCAAAGATGATATGCCAAGAAACAGACTAAATTTGTTTAATACTTATTTAGGGTAGTACACCTCCTTGTTATGAAGATGAGCCTCGACCTTTTGTTTGCTGTAGTACAATTCAAAAAACGTGTCATTTGCCCAATCTTTGTATAAATTTCTATAAAAAAGACTGTTTGGATTACCAGATTGTCCTGGAGAATTTGTTGCTTTAGAATTGTCCCAATCTTTGGTGTCTATAACAACTCTAAAACTAGCGCCAGAAGATTGACTTAAATTAGAGCCTGAGGAGCCAGGGGTATATGCGTTTCCTCCTCTAGGATAGGTTTTGAAACTTACTAGATCATAAATAGAGTCGTTCACAACACTTTCAAGTGGATGTTTCATCTTTATATGCTTGTAATCTTTTTGCCCATAAATCCATTGATTTACATCATTCCCAAACCTTAATTCAAGATCTTTTGTAGAAGAAATAAAGGTGCGTTTAAGAAAGTTATCCCTCTCCGTATCACTAAGATTATTTAGATTCTTAATTATCTTAAACAGTTGAATTCGCAACAATCCCTTTATATTTTTCGGAACATAAATTTTATTAAACTCCCGAACAATGGCTCTCTCCCAATTCACATAAATTGTAGATTCAACAGATTCTGCAGTGAGCTTATTATTCCAGGAGAGGAGCATCTCAAAATATTTTTTGTTTTTTGAATCCAATTCTATATCACCCAATATTCTTATCAACTTTTCTGCCGGCAATGAATGATAATCAACCTGTAGGTCCATCATATCTTGCATCGTAAATTTATAGGCTGAGTCTTTAGAAAGAACACTGTTTACACGATCTCCTCTGTAGGGATCTGACCATGAAAACCCAATAGCATTCCAGTTTTCATATGATTCTGGTGTTACGTTCTGGTTTGCTGATGCAAAATATCCCTGTTTAGGATTAAACACATTTGGTTTTTCAGAAATGGGAAGATATCCGTCCCACTCATAATTTCCATCGCCCATTACAGGAACCATACCGCTGTGTGTATTTCTAATGGGAGCTATACCTACTGCCTGCCACCCAATATTTCCTTCTTTATCTGCCCACACCATATTTTCTCCAGGAATATGACTGTAACTACATGCTTCTCTAAATTCCTCCCATGATTGGGATTGATTCATCCTCAGAGATGCGAGATATGGCGAACCTCCTACCTCTAACCAACCACATTTTACTGCATACGCTCTGTTTCTTTTTTCATCGACAAACGAAACAGGGCCATGAATAGAGTATTTCAAAACTACTTCATGATTTTCTTTCCCCTTAACAGGAATTGATTCTTTAATTTCCTTAAAACTCAACCATTGTCCTTTATGCCAGTATTGATTTGAATCTTTGGGGTTTATTTCATAAACATACAAGTCTTCTGCATCGGTTCTAAAGACTGTTAAGCCCCATGCTCCAAATCCATTATGACCAATTGAAATTCCAGGAATTTCTGGCTCTCCACCACCAATTACATTCCACCCTGGCGCAACTAAATGAGTAATATACCTTAATGATGGAGCCACAATACTCCTGTGTGGATCATTCGCTAATATAGGAAATCCATTAGATGATTTTTCTCCTGATATAGCCCAATTATTACTCCCTATACTAAACTCATCTTCACGATCTTCTATCTTTTCTGAAAATGAAATTGCAAGGACATCTTTTTTTCTAAACTTATCTTGTATGTACTCTTTTTTGAATTCTATTGGTTTTCTAAAAGCATTATATAAACCTAATATATCCTGATCTAAATCTTCTTTTCTGATTTTTTTATCAAGTTTCAGAGATGGGTCTTTTGGGTGAAGCCATAACAAATCTTTTACCTTATCCGCACCAATTCTAGACACTGCCCTACCAATATTTAATTCTTGACCAATATTGCCTAAAAGCCCCTGGTGTCTTGATATTACGTCTTCTGGCATCCAAAATTCAGGCTGTATGTTTAATAATGTAAATTCTATGGGGAGTTTGTCGGGTTGGTTTTTTACTTCTTGAATGTACGCATTAACTCCTTGGGTATAGGAGGTGATAATTTCATAACCATCTTCATGATAGTGATTCAATTCATCTTCGATATTTCCTCTAAACTTAAAGAGTCTAGTTCCAATGTCTCTATCTAGTTCACTTTCTCCAAAAATTTCAGAGACGGTTCCCGTTGCCTGCCTTCTCCAAATTTCAAATTGAAAAAGCCTGTCTTTAGCCGCTAAATATCCTTGCATAAAAAAAAGATCACTTTGATTATTGGCATAAATATGATTAATACCATGTTGGTCTCTTATTACCTCGACCTCCTCGTTTAATTGAAGTTGTTTTTTTGAAGTACAGGAATATAGAAACAACAAAAGAATAACCGTAAAAAAGAATATAATTTGTTTATTGCCAGAACGGTTCAATAAAACGGGTAAATGAAAATGCTTTTTATAATACATAAGATTTCATAATTAATTTTCCAACTGGGGTCATCATAACGACCTATTTATCAATACAATGTACAAAACTGTTTTTAAAGCTTGGCTTTATTGTCTGAGTGGAAACAGATTCAGTAGCTTTGGTTATAATTAAAATTCAATAAAACAGACTATATGTTCGGAATATTTAAAAAGAAAACGGAAGTAGAAAAGCTACAAAGTAAATATAAAGCCTTGTTGAAGGAGGCGTATGACTTATCAAAAATTAATAGAAGTAAGAGTGATCAAAAAACGTTTGAAGCGGAGGAGGTTTATAAACAAATAGAGTTACTAAACAAAAAAAAATAAACCCTACATAAAGATTTTTCCAGATGCCTATTGCTATTTCAATTTTCGCAATGTCTTTTTTGTTATTGATAAAAAAAATGTAGGACTAATAATGTCGCGATTACCCCCCACAAAAAAGCAGACAGAGCAAACCCAAACAAGCCTAATTTTTTAAGCAACCAAAAATTAATTTTGAATCTTAGAGGTATGGCCCTGTCAAACCACTTTTTTTTAAACGTTACTACATCAGTTTTCATCCTATTGATCTTTATATGGTTAAATGTAGTGAAAACATACAAGCCCAAAACCATCCAATAAAAAAGGCTATTTAATAAACACAAAAAGGCAACATTATTTGTTGCCGCTTATTCGATTCCTCTAACAATATCCTTATTTGCGGAACATAAGTATGTAACAGTTTTTTTATACCTTGTAGATGTAATCCTAAAATCTGGTGCTATGAAATTTTTTTTAAGTGTTCTTTTCGTGTTGGTTGGTTTAACTTCATGCAATCAAGAAAGTGAATGGATCTATCTGTTCGATGGCGAAACAACCAATGGATGGCGTGGGTATAATGCGGAAGTTATGCCTCCCGGGTGGACTGCTACCGAGGGCACTTTAACCTTTAACACAGAAAACAGATTGGAGTCTGAATATATAGGAGGAAGAGACATCATCTATGAAAATGAGGAGTTCGAAAATTTTGAATTTTATGTTGAATGGAAACTGGGAGAAGGAGGTAATAGCGGCATTTTGTATCATGTTAAAGAAGGATATAATGCACCTTATGAAGCCTCTCCAGAATACCAATTGATAGATGATTTGAAGTGGGGAGAAATCAATAATGCCACCCTTGACAATTGGCAAAAAACTGCTGCGGATTACGGTATGTATGAAGCAGATCAAAACCTCGTTATAATAAAACCCTCTGGCGAATGGAATACCACCAGAATAATTTTTACTCCATCAAAAGTTGAGCATTGGCTTAATGGAAAGCTCGTGGTTTCATTTGTTCCTTGGTCTGATGATTGGAACAAAAGGAAATCGAGTGGTAAGTGGAAAGATTTTCCTGATTATGGGAAACACAAAAAGGGGTTTATTGCCCTTCAGGATCATGACAGCCCTTTATCATTTAGAGAAATTAAAATAAGGAAACTATGAACAAAAGAGATTTTTTAAAATCAGCAGCTACATTAGCTTCTACTGCTTTTATTCCTTCGGTCGGTTGGGCTTTTCCAAAAGGCAAAAAACTAAGAACAGCTCATATCGGGGTTGGCGGAATGGGAAGAGAAGATTTAAATGCATTCGCTTCACACAAATCAGTTGATATAGTTGCCTTGTGTGATGTAGATTCGAATGCCTTAGACTTTGCAAAGTCAAAGCATCCTAACGCCAAAACTTTTTCCGATTACCGAATATTGCTTAAAACCATGGCAGATCAAATAGATGCAGTTATCGTATCTACACCAGATCACACACATGCACCCGCATCTCTTATGGCGATGGATTTGAACAAAGCAGTATACTGCCAAAAACCGCTTACTCATTCCATATCTGAAGCTCGCCAAATGGCGCAAATGGCTCTCAAAAAGAATTTGGTTACTCAAATGGGAATACAAGTTCATTCTTTTTATGATTATAAATTAGCAACGTTATTAATTCAATCTGGCATCATCGGAAAAGTAAACTGTGTCCGCGCATGGTCTCCGAAAAACTGGGGATACGATGGTACACCTCCCAAAAAAGTCGCTCCAGTTCCTGCAAACCTAGACTGGAATTTATGGCTTGGGACGGCTAAGAAACACGAGTTTAAAGAAGGACATTACCACCCGGGCAATTGGAGAAAATTAATTGATTTTGGATGCGGAACCCTTGGAGATATGGGAGTTCATATTTTTGACACGCCATACAATGCATTGGCTTTGGATGTTCCCAAAACAATTAAAAATGAATGCAGACCCCCTAACGGTTATGGTTTTCCAGAAAACAACAAAGTCACCTATATATTCCCTCCGACGAAGTATACTTCTAAGGAATTAAAATGGGTCTGGTACGACGGGGCAGGAGCTCCGGCAAAGCACAACGATTTGGTTTTGCCAGACAATGAAAAGCTTCACGAGCAAGGGGCGATGTTTATGGGTGAAAAGGGCAGGTTATATTTGCCACATTTTCAAGAATTACCAAAATTAATTGTCGATGGAATGTATCGAGAATTAGACGTCGAAAAATTCGGATTAGGAAAACCTGTTAGAGACTATGAATCGGAAAGCAAAAAACATTATTACGAGTTTGTAGATTCGTGCTTAGGAAAGACAAACTGTTCCGCCCCTTTTTCGTATGCTTCAAGACTTACGGAAACCATTCTTTTGGGAGTTATCGCGGGACGTTTTCCTGGCAAAACGCTGCATTGGGATAGACAAAAGTCTATGTTTATCGAAAAGGAAGCAAACCAATTTATAGGGAGTTCTTATCGAGACTTTTAAGCGAGTTTCACCTAAACATTCATCACAAAAGAGTCTATAATTCTGGCAGCTAATTGTGCGGTGCTTCGGTCTCGATCAAAATTCGGATTCATTTCTGCTACATCAAGAGCAACTACTTTTTTAGATTCCAGCAGGTGATTCAAAACCTTTAAGGCAAAGTCTGGTGCAAATCCAAGTGGAGAAGGCGCACTAACTCCCGGCGCATAGGCCGAAGAAAACCCATCTAAATCTACCGTAATATACAAAGCATCTACGCCTTCTAAGAAAGCATCTATCTTTAATGTAACCACATCAAAATTAGTTAGTTCACAGCTTTCATTAAATAAATACTTTACATTTTTTTCTTTAGCAATGATAAACAATTCTTTGGTGTTTACAGCTTTTTGAATTCCCAAGGCAAAATAGCTAACTTCATTGGGATGTTCTGTTAAAATCTGATTGAAGGGAGTACCTGAGTTGGGTTCTTTTTCGACAGGGCGGAGGTCAAAATGAGCGTCAAAATTTAAAATTCCAATTTTAGAAAGTCCTCTTTTTTGAAGCCCTTTTTGAATTCCTTTAAAATGACCGTAGGCTATATCGTGCCCTCCTCCCATCACTATTGGGAATATATCGGAATCTAAAAGTCTTTCAATAACGGTTGCCAAACTGTTTTGACATCCCGCTAAATCACGATCAACACATACCAGATTTCCATAATCTGTAATGCTTTGCGAACCTTTATGAAAAGCTAGGCGCGCCAGTTCTTTGCGTATCTCATCTGGACCCGCTGCAGCGCCGATTCTTCCTTTGTTTCTTTTTACCCCTTCATCACAGGCATACCCCAAAAGAGCAATCTTCGGTTTTGAAGCTTCTGGATCTGATTTTGTTAAGTCACTGAATTTGACCTGCTGATGCCAATATTGAACGCCCAGTTCTGGAGGTGATTTTCTTCCATCCCAAAGATTTTGTTTTGGTGCTTCATAGCTTTTTTCTGTTAAGTTTAGATCTTCTCTATTCATAACGTTTTAAGTTTAGTCATCAAGTAAATTTCCGTTAATGTATATCTGCTCAATGTTATTTGATCCAAAAGCATAAGTAATAACTGTAGGAGAGGAAAGCTTTTTTGTTACCATAAAATTTGCCTTTTTACCGACAGTAATAGAGCCAACTTCTTGTTCTAAATTCATGGCATAGGCTCCGTTTATTGTGGCTGCATTAATGGCTTCTTCGGCAGTCATTTCCATTTTTATAGAAGCCAACGATACCACAAAATTCATGTTTCCTGAAGGAGCGGAGCCTGGGTTGTAATCGCTTGCTAAAGTAAGCGGCAAACCGGCATCTATTATTTTACGAGCGGGGGTATACGGAATTCCCAAAAAGAAAGAACATCCGGGCAATGCAACGGGCATGGTTCTACTCCCTTTTAAGGCATCGAGATCAGCGTCTGTTAAGATTTCTAAATGATCAACAGAACGGGCATTAAACGCAACTCCAACGCCTACGCCACCAATTGCATTGAATTGATTCACATGAATTTTAGGAGTCAGTCCATAGGTTTTCGCTTGTTTCAAAACACGGGTGGTATCTTCAGTCGAAAAGTACCCTTCTTCACAAAACACATCGACGTAGCTTGCTAAATTTTCCGCTTTGATAACCGGTAATACCTTACTAAGCATGTTTTCTAAAAATTCAGTTTTGTTGTTTTTATATTCGGTTGGAATGGCATGTGCCGCCAAAAAAGTAGCCCTAATTTGTAGAGGATATTCTTGACGCAACCGCTCAATTACACGAAGCATTTTTAGTTCTGCTTCTGGCGTAAGTCCATAGCCCGATTTAATTTCGATAGCTCCTGTTCCCAAGCGCATTACTTCTTCTAATCTTGTTTTACTTTGGTTGAATAAATCTTCGGCTGAGGTTTCTTGTAGGGTTTTTGCAGAATTTAGAATTCCACCCCCTTTTTTTGCGATTTCTTCATAGCTCAGACCGTTGATTCGGTCTTTAAATTCTTCCTCTCGATTTCCTGCATAAACCAGATGGGTATGCGAATCACACCAGGATGGGAGGATTATTTTTTCGGAAGCATCTACTACCTTGTCTACGGAATCCGTTGGACATGAATCCATAGATCCAAAAGCGGCAATTCGATCATCTTCAACCAGCAAATAAGCGGCTTCTATTTTTGGAAGAACCTTCATTTCCTTTCCTGCCACAAAATCAACATTCGCATCGCGAACTTGAAGTAATTGTTTAATGTTTTTAAAAAGTATTTTCATTTAAAACAGGCTTTTAAGGAGGTTGTCGTCAACTAAATTCGGAAGGGTTACTTTTAAGTTCGGTGTGCGTTCCATTTCTCGTTTAATAGCAAAGATAGCTTCTTTATTTCTAGCCCAACTGCGTCGTGCAACTCCGTTGTTTACATCGTAGAAGAGCATGCTCTTTAAGCGCTCTGACGCTTCTGAACTTCCGTCTAACAACATTCCAAACCCTCCATTCATCACTTCTCCCCAGCCAACTCCCCCGCCGTTGTGAATGGATACCCAGGTTGCTCCGCGGAAGCTGTCGCCAATGACATTATGAATTGCCATATCGGCTGTAAATTTACTTCCATCATAAATATTCGAAGTTTCTCGGTAAGGCGAATCGGTACCGCTTACATCGTGATGATCTCGACCCAGTACCACGGGGCCAATTTTATTTTCTGCAATTGCCAGGTTAAAGGCTTCCGCTATTTTCATGCGTCCTTCGGCATCGGCGTAGAGTATTCTAGCTTTCGACCCGACCACCATTTTATTTGTTTTTGCGTTTTTAATCCAGGTTATATTATCCTGAAGTTGTAACTGAATTTCTGGGGGAGCAGTTTTACTCAATGTCTCCATTACCGATAAGGCAATTGCATCGGTACGGTCTAAATCTGCTGTATCTCCCGAGGCGCAAACCCACCGGAAAGGTCCAAACCCGTAATCGAAACACATCGGCCCTAGAATGTCCTGAACATATGAAGGATATTTAAAGTCAATCTTATTTTCTGCCATTATATCGGCTCCAGCACGAGAGGCTTCTAATAGAAAAGCATTCCCATAATCGAAAAAGTAAGTCCCTTTATTGCTATGTTTCTGAATAACGGCAGCATGTCTTCGTAGGGATTTTTGAACTTCCTTTTTGAAGTTTTCAGGATCTTTTTGAAGCATTTTTGTTGCTTCATCAAACGAAAATCCGATTGGATAATACCCGCCAGTCCAAGGAATATGAAGCGAAGTTTGATCCGAACCCAGATGCACATGAATGTTTTCTTGATCAAAACATTCCCATACTTCAATAACGTTTCCAATGAACGCTATAGAAACTACTTCTTCGTTTTTTTGAGCCGTCCTAACACGTGCTATTAAATCGGGGATGTTGTAAATCAAAACATCTACCCAGCCCTGTTCGTGTCGTTTTTCGGCTGCTTTTGGGTTTACTTCTGCGCAAACTGTTATGCAGCCACAAATGTTTCCAGCTTTTGGTTGGGCCCCGCTCATTCCCCCTAAACCAGCAGTTAAAAATATCTTTCCACCAACAGTTTCTTGAGGTTTTAAAATCTTACGAAACGCATTTAGAATTGTAATGGTTGTTCCGTGAACAATTCCTTGTGGGCCAATGTACATAAAGGAGCCTGCAGTCATTTGTCCGTATTGGGTCACCCCGAGCGCATTGAATTTTTCCCAGTCGTCTGGTTTTGAATAATTGGGAATCATCATCCCATTGGTTACAACGACTCTTGGTGCATTCTTTGAAGAAGGGAAAAGTCCCATTGGATGCCCAGAATACAAATGCAAGGTTTGATCGTCTGTCATAAGCGCCAAATACTGAAGCGTAAGGACATATTGTATCCAGTTTTGAAAAACGGCCCCATTTCCACCGTAGGTAATTAGTTCTTCGGGATGTTGAGCAACTGCTGGATCCAAGTTGTTTTGGATCATTAACATAAGTGCAGCTGCTTGTTTTGATTGTCTCGGATATTCTTCTAGTGGTCGTGCACGAAGCGTATACGAAGGTTTGAAACGGTACATATAAATTCGTCCATATGCTCGTAGTTCTTCAGCAAATTCTGATGCTAATTCCGAATGCCATTCTTTTGGAAAATATCGAAGTGCATTTCGAATTGCCAATTGCTTTTCTTCGGCAGATAAAATGTCTTTTCGTTTTGGAGCCCGATTAACTTTTTCAGGGAAGATATGCTTTGGAGGCATTTTTGATGGAATTCCCTGGAGTATTTCGGCTTTAAAATTGTTGCTATCTTTGGTCATTTATTTTACTATAAATTGTTCGGTTTTGACCATTTCGATCAAATTTTGAATGTCGTTTTTCAGCAAGCGATCTTCTTCGAGTTTGGGAACCTTGGTTCGAATTAGTTCGTGGTTTTTTTGAATTATTTTCGAGCATTGAAGTGACCCTCTAAACTCTAATGCTTGTGCGCCATACATCAATTCTATGGCAAGTATTTTCTCTAAATTCCCTAAAATCTGATTTAACTTTCGCCCAGAGATACTTCCCATAGAAACATGGTCTTCTTGTCCCAGCGAGGTTGGCACACTGTCAGCCGATGGAGGAAAACAAAGTGATTTATTTTCTGTAACCAAAGCTGCGGTGGTGTATTGCGGAATCATAAAACCAGAATTAAGCCCTCCTTTTTCGGTTAGTAAACGCGGCAATCCATATTTCCCTTCCAGTAAAAGATAACAGCGGCGATCCGCGATATTTCCCAATTCAGAAACAGCAATCGAAGTGTAATCAAGCGCCATTGCCAGGGGTTGTCCATGGAAATTTCCACCAGATATAATTTCTTCTTCGCTCAATATTATGGGGTTATCGGTTACCGAATTCATTTCTATTGTTGCCAGTTTTTTCAGGTGATTAAACGCGTTTCTCGAGGCTCCATGAACCTGCGGAATACAGCGGATGGAGTAGGGATCTTGAACTCTATCGCAGTCTAAATGTGCGTGTAAATTTTCGGATCCTTCTAGTAATATACGCATGCGTTGGGCTACTTTTAACGACCCTTTAAATGGACGTATTTTATGTAAACCTTCTTTAAAAGGAGCGGCACTTCCTTGAAAACCTTCTAAACTCATCGCGCCTGCAACGTCTGCTAAATCGAGCAAGTACTTCATTTTTTGAAGCCCAGTAATTGCATGAGCTAAAATAAATTGAGTTCCATTAATTAACGCTAACCCTTCTTTAGCTTCAAGAACAAGCGGGAGTAGATTGTATTCTTTTAAAACAGTTTCGGCGGGTACTATTTTGTCTCCTACCCAAAATTCACCTTCGCCAATGAGGGGTAAAAACAAATGAGAAAGCGGCGCCAGATCACCAGAAGCTCCAACAGACCCTTGTTCTGGAACTACCGGGAGTAGGTCGTTTTCAATAAAGAAGATGATTCGTTCAATTACTTTCAATCGAATCCCCGAGTAACCCTTGCATAAGGCGTGAACCTTGCACAACAGCATGATTTTAGAAAGTATTGGATCTATAGGCTCTCCGACCCCAACGGCGTGGGTTAGCAGTAAGTTTTTTTGTAAGGTCTGTACTTCGTTTTGAGAAATTAGGGTTTCGCATAAAGGGCCAAAACCCGTATTAATTCCGTAGACTGTTTTCCCAGAACCAACTACCTTTTGTACAATTGCATTGCTGTTTTGGACGTCGGTTATAACCTCTTCAGTCAAAACCCCCTTGAATTTTCCTTGAGCTAATCCAAAGACTTTTTTGAGGGTTAGTTTTTCTTTTCCGTAGCTAAAATTCATGATCTGTAATTGCTTTCCTAAAAATACCCTTATATTTAATACCTAACAAGACCATTTAACCAACAAACTAATAACCATGAGTTATCAATTGGAATTGAGACATCTGCGCTATTTCTTAGCAGTAGCCGAAGATTTACATTTTCGAAAAGCAGCAGAACGCCTGTTTATTTCTCAACCCGGACTGAGTAAGCAAATCAAGGAGCTAGAGCAACATTTGGACCTCCAGCTTTTTGATCGGCACAACCGAAAAGTAGCGTTAACTCCCGCAGGTGCTTATCTTAAAAAAGAATTGTCGCATTATTTTAATGGATTGGAACAGATCATTGAACACAGTAAGTTGCTGGATCGAGGAATGGTTGGAAACCTTAAACTAGGTTATGTAGGTTCAGCAATGCAGCAAATAATTCCAGATCTTTTGCTAGCCTTTAGAAACCTACATCCAAAAATATTGTTCAGTCTAAAAGAAATGGACAATCAAACACAAATAGAAGGGTTGCTTTCACAAGAAATAGACCTTGCTTTTGTTCGTTTAGAAAATCTTCCTCGCGGATTAAAAACCCATCCCGTTCTCCGAGAATCGTTTTGCTTGGTGTTGCCGAAAAGCCATCCGATAGACTCTAAAAGTTTTAAGAATCTAGGGCAATTCAAAAACGAATCCTTTATCTTATTTGTTCAAAAATACAGCCCCTCGTATTATCAAAAAGTAATGCAATTGTTCGAAGACAGCGGCTTTGCGCCCAAGGTATCGCACAATACAATTCATTCGAATACCATTTATAAATTGGTCGAAAACAACTTTGGGATTTCTATTGTCCCCAAATCGTTACAGCTCAAACCTCAAAAAGGAGTTAAGTTTATTGAGCTGGATAAGCTGCCGCACCGCACCGTTTTATCTGCAGTTTGGGATCCCAGTAACCGCAATCCTGCCCTTGAGAACATATTGCAATTGATTAAAAAATAAGCACTTAATTTCTATAATCTAAAGCTGGACTTCGTTCTCCTAACAGTGGAATATATTTAAAATTAGCCCCTCTTTTTTCAAGAAATTCAGCCTGTGCTTGGTCTAATATTTTGGGATTGTCCAAGAGTTTAAAGGCGGTAAGTGCTAATGTTTTGGCAGCAACGAGCATGCCCTTATTTCCAATGGAAGTTCCACCAGCAGCAACTGCTTGCCAGCTGTGTGCCGGAGTTCCAGGGACCCAAGTAGCGGCTCCCATTCCAGCCGTAGGAACGGTAAAACTAACATCACCTACATCGGTAGATCCCATGGGCAATGCGTTTGGATCGTAGGGCTCAACACCAGTTACATAATCCATATTCAAAGGTTTACCTAGGGTTTCTGCAATGCTATTAGCAAATTCATTCTCTTTTATAGTATAGTCAAACCCACCAACTTGAGTCAAACTCTTGTGCATCAATTGCTGCAAAACATCGTTTGGAAGCAGTTCGTGCGTTCCGCCAATCATTTCGAAATCCATAGTAGTTCCAGTTCCTAGAGCAGCACCTTTGGCTGTGTTTACTATACGATCGAATATATCAATGACTACATCGCGACGATCGTGACGTGCATAGTAATAAACCTCTGCAAAATCAGGAACCACGTTTGGCGCTTCGCCTCCTCTTGTAATTACATAATGAATTCGTGCACTAGACGGTATATGCTCTCGCATCATGTTTACCATATAGTTCATTGACTCTACACCATCGAGCGCAGAACGTCCTTGTTCTGGAGCTGCGGCAGCATGAGCAGAGCGACCATAAAACCGAAATTTCGCAGATTTGTTTGCCAAAGCTGCACCCGGGTTGGCTGCGTTTTTATTGTTTGGGTGCCAATGCAAGGCTACGTCTGCATCGTCAAAAAGACCCGCTCGGGTCATATATACTTTTCCAGAACCACCTTCTTCTGCGGGGCATCCAAAGAATTTAACCGTTCCGGCTTTGCCCGTTTCTTTCAAGTAATTTTTTACAGCTATTGCTGCAGCGGCAGATGCGGTTCCAAACAAATGGTGTCCACAACCGTGACCGGCTCGGGTGTTGTTAGAAACTTTATAAGGAAGGTTTTTTTGAGATAAACCTGGCAATGCATCGTATTCTCCAAGGATCGCAATGACAGGACCATCGGTTCCATAGGTTGCAGAAAATGCGGTTGGAATTCCAGCAATTCCCTTTTCGATTGTAAAGCCTTCAGCGGCCAAGGTTTCTTGTAACAGCGCACTGCTTTTAGTTTCTTGATAGCCCATTTCGGCATAGCTCCAAATGGTTTGTGCTACCTCTGAATATTGAGCTGCATTCGCGTCAATAGCATTCAAAAAAGTACTGTGATCGGTTTGCGCTTGAAGTCCAAAAAACGCTAAACTAAAGAAAGAGAGAATAATTTTTTTCATAATAATAATTTAAAACTGTGGGTGGAAGATAAAAAATAATAGTTAATAAAGCCCACATTCTTTTTTTACTATCTTCAACCAAAAAATTAGTTTATGGATATTGAATCTTGGTATTCAAAAGGAAAAACTTTTGTTTCTGGAGACACCTCTATTTTTTATGTTCGAGAAGGAAAAGGAATTCCCCTTGTTTGTATTCATGGATTTCCGACATCTTCTTGGGATTTTGCTCCTATTTTACCGGAGCTCTCGCCTAGATTTGATTGTATTGTACCCGACTTAGTTGGCCTTGGAGTGTCAAAAGCTCCGCTCAAAAAAGACATTATCATGAGTCAGGCTGATGCTATTGAAGTGCTAGTAGAAGCTTTGGGTATTAGTGAAGCACATATTTTTGCTCACGACGTTGGAGATACAGTTGTACAGGAATTATTGGCTCGAAAACTGGAAAACAAATCTAAGATAACCTGGCTTTCTTCTGTGTTTATGAACGGCGGTATGTTCCCTGAAGCAAACACACCACGACCCATCCAAAAATTATTGGCTTCATTTTTAGGTCCCCTTTTAGGACGATTTTTATCTGCAAAGACGTTTGACAAAACCATGCATGATATTTTTAGTAAAGCCAATCCACCTTCCAAAGAGTTTTTAGACTCTTCATGGAACCTTTTGGAGAACAACGAAGGTCGAATAATGATTCCGCTAATTCTCAGTTACCTGAATGAACGAAAAACCTACCTTAAGCGTTGGCGAGCACCCATTGAAAACCCACAAATTCCGATGGCTATGATTAACGGAATTGAAGATCCGATTTCGGGGAACAAAACAGCCTTGTTTTTTCAAAAACTACAACCCAAATCGTACACTTTTTTTCTAGAAAATTCTGGACATTATCCCCATATTGAAACCCCAAAAGAGGTTTTAAAAGCATTTTTTAAATTTCACAAATCCCTTTAAACCCCAAATCATGAAAAAAGTATTTTTAATTTTAGTTCTTTCTTTTACTGCATATTCTTGCAGTACAACCCCAAAAACAGAAACCCAAGTGAATTCAAAAAAACTACAACACGTTGTTCTAATTAAGTACGAAGACAGCATAACGCCCGAACAATTTAAAACGATCGAGGAAGGAGCATACACACTCAACCAAATCGAAGGCGTACACAATCTAAATTACACAACAAATGCTTCTCCTGAGGGATTAACAAAAGGATATACCCACAGTTTGACTATGTATTTTGAAAAAGCAACAGATCGAGACGAAACCTATTTACCACATCCCGTTCATCAAGCTTTTGTAGAGCTTTTTGTTCCTTTTACCGCAGATGTATTGGTATATGATTACTGGGATAAATAAGCAGGCTATGAAGGTTAAGATTTCGTTCTTTTTACTGACGATTCTTATTGCAAGTTGTTCCTCTGAAGTATTGGAACCCGAGGAAGTTTGTCCGTGTACTAAAAAATATTTTATACGGACAACCTTTGCTTGCGACAATACAAATACTGCCTTTTGCTATACCGACCAGTTCAGCACTCAAGAAGCCTCTTGTGAAGCCGATGGCGAGACCAATCGACCTGGGGAACAGACCTTAGAGATGACTTGGTATCGTATCGAATGCACTTAATTTTTTAAATTCAAAGAATAGGTTTCCTAAGAACGCTTTTGTCGTTATCTTAGCTAGATCATTAACTATATTAATTAAATTAAAAATGGAATTACTAACTATCGCTTCTCAAGTTATTATTGCAGCATCTATAGGCATTGTATGGGTGTTTCGTTTTGATAATATCATTCAAGAATTTGAACATTTTGGCTTACCGACCTTGATCCGCAGTGCGGTTGGTGCCGCAAAAATATCTTTAGCAACGCTATTGGTTGCAGGAATTTGGTATTCAGAACTGATTCTTATATCTGCCTCTGGAATTGCTTTTTTAATGGTTTGTGCCTTATTCGCTCATTTTAGTGTTCGCAATCCTTTACCTAAATACCTCCCTGCTTTTGCTCTTCTGAGTTTATGCGTTTTTCTTGTTGTCAACAAAATGCCTTAATATAAATGACTCTAATTTATGGGTTGTCTTACTTTTCTGGAATTTCATTTTTAGGCTTTGGACTCAGTTGCTTCTTTAGTTCAAAAATGGTAATTGAGTTTGAACGATATCAACTTTCAAGATTTAGAACTACTACTGGTTTTTTTCAAATAATTGGCGGGATTGGTCTTTTGAGTGCTGGCCTAAATCCAACAGTTTTATCCATTAGTGCGCTAGGATTGTGCATCTTAATGCTGCTTGGGTTTGTTGTCCGAATTAAAATAAAAGATAGTTTTATTCAATCCTTCCCTTCCTTTTTTTATATGGTTTTAAATGGATATGTTTTTTGGTTATCCGCACATTAGTTGCCTTTTGCAATTTATATTGTATATTGTGGGTAATTTAAAACTATATTATTATGAAAAACGTATTATTAGGAGTATTTGCATTATGCACAACGGTTCTTTTCGCACAAGAATATCAATGGACTTCCTACAACTTTTCGGTAGCTAACGAAGATGTTGAAATAGTAGGGAAAATCGTTGGAGATTATTTTGGAGAAGAAGGAAGTAAAAGCGAAGGGGTATCGGCATTTTTATTCGAAAACCACTTTAACGACAATTCCATTAATTTCACACATTCAATAGTGTTTACTGGAACTTTAGACGCTATGGGGGCGCAATACAATAGAGACCCGAACACCAAATGGGATCTGTTTTTAGCCAAACTAAACCAATTTACTGAAAGTCATTCTTCTGCTGCAGGGACCGGTTTAATTTCTTTTGGAGAGCCTGGGTCTCACCCGGTTCAAAACATCTTTTGGTTAGACGTTAAGAATCCTCAAAAATTCGCCGCTGCTTTTTCAAAGTATAACAAAAAGTACAACCCTAGTGACCGAAGAGTTACCCTTGGAAGCTTTGGTCTTGGAAGAAGTCCACATGGAGAAACACATTATGTTCTTGTTGGCGTTAATGATTTTAAAACTGCTTTCAATACAAGCCTTTATCGCAAAAACAACAAAGCTGCTCAAGCCGCATGGAATGAGTACTGGGATAATGCTGGAGAAGTAGAGCTAGTTCGTTCTACAACTCGTGTAATGCTTGGTAAATGGTAAAATACTTTTTATAAGTAACCCTTAAAAAACGAATCACTCCAACACACTAGATGTTGGGGTGATTTTTTGTTTTATAACCAAGGCATCGTTAAACACAAAAGGCTTGGGCATCATGCTGTTTGTCCTAGGAGAAACCTCCAACCAGGGATTATCCATTAAGTCGAATGAATATTCGTGAAGTGTAAAGGTTGGGTTTATACCTTGTGGAAGGGTATACGAAACCTCCAGCGAATCCAGTTCTTGAACAGAAAAAGTTAGCAGCCTGTTATTCTTTTCTGTAAACGATAAGTTTTCGACAACGTCAACACCATTATAGCTTAGCGAAGAAAATATAATTTCCTGATCTACATACAGTAGTAAAACCGCAGCTTTTTTTTCTGCCAAAAACTTCAAGCTTACCTTTCTCTGATCTCCTATGAGGGTGTCTTGTGTAGTTGTTGCTTGGTAATGCGGAATGTCATAATGAGGCGCCTCTGCAGCAAATGTGTAACCGGAATTATATTTACTTCGAGCGGCCGAATTGAATAGGGTGAATGCTTCTTTTGGGTCAGATCCAATATATGTTTTTGTCCAGTCGTCTAGAATCGAATCGTAGGTAAACCAATATGCTTTTTTTGCATCTAAGTCTTGCACGTACAGAAGACTGTTTGGCTTTTTACGGTCTTCGGTAAAATCGCTTGTAGCGTGAGCAAAAATGAACAGGCAAAGCGCCGTGAACATAAATACTATGGAGGCTCTTTTTTTATGTGCGAATGTGCTTAAAAAAGAAAGCAACAACCCAAAAACCAAGACCGTAAAAACGGTACTTAAAACAATTGTCTCTAGACCCAATCCTACTGGAAAAGTTTGAATGAGTGGGCTGAACATAAATATCGCCGGGGTTGCCAAAAGTAAATGCACCAATGCGCTTGACGTTTCTTTTTTTATCAAAATCCAAAACGAAACTAGTGCACAATAAAAAGGAAGTATAAAATAGGCAGCCCCCTTTAAATATACTGCCAGTAAAATGTTTATGATTAGCCATAAAAATAAGGGAGCGACGAAAATATTAGCCGTTGTTTCTTCTTTTTGAAATTTAGAATATAGGAACCAACAAAGGGCTAAGGATAAAGAAACAAAAAAGCCAATATAAGCATGCCCATTGTAAGTAAACCCATGTAATATCTCTGTGTAATGGGGATAAATTTTTAGCAAAATTGACCAGCCAAAGAACCCGACAATAAAGGTTGCTACTAAGGATAAAAGAAAAGGAACAAATCCTTTTAAAACTGATTTTAGATTCAGTTTTTTGGTTTTAAATCCAAGAACCAAAAGCGCGATAAAGAAAAGAATTGCAAATATCTGCATAGGCATAACCCAGCCAAATGGGTAGGCTATCATATTAATTACAGGAAAGTTGGTGTAAACATAATCTTCTGAACTCTTAATCAAACCAAGATCAGCATCTGCAAAATAAGTCAGTAAAGGCATCAAGTAACTTCCTTGATGTTCTAGAGAATTGCGGTCCATTCTTTCAAAATTATCTCCCGCTGTGTGGTAATCAAAATGATCGTCTATGAAAGCAAAAAACAAACCATCAATATCTCCTTCTTCTCTAAGAATTGTAGAATCGGTGTCGTTAGGTAGCATTTTGTAAACACTGTACAACAAAGAACTAGTAACGGGATATTCTGGATTTGCTTCCATAAACCCTTTTATCAGGTTCTTATTTCCTTGGTTGGTCTCTACAATCATAGAGCTTGGACCTCCGCTCCCTCTAGATTCAAAATTAAGAGACAGTCCTACATCTTTTGCCCATCGGTGCTCACGAACAAATAGTTTAGCGCCAACAAGCCCTACTTCTTCTGCATCGGTAAACAGTATTATTATATCGTTCTTGGGCTGCTTCCCGCTGGCGTTGAATGCCCTGAGAGATTCCAAAATTGCAACGACACCACTTCCAGCATCACTTGCTCCAAAAGAAGGTATTCCCGCACTGTCGTAATGAGAAAAAACTAAAAGTGCTTTTCCAGATTCGGTCCCCTTTAGTTTAGCAACAATATTTACGGGCTGATCCATTCTCCCATATTTTTCATTCAAGATATAGCCTTGTTGTGTTTCTGGGTTAAGCCCTAAATCTTTTAAAGACTGAATCAAAAATTCGCGCACACGTTTGTTTTCTTCGGTTCCAACATAATGCGGAGCTTTGGTAATTTCTTTTAAAGGAATTAATGCTCTTTCGGTTGAGAATTCTGTTTTTGGAGTCTCTAGGGCTGAGATTGAACGCGGCATTAGACTATAAAAGCTATAATATACGAGCGCTAAAAGCAAGAAGAAAGAGAGTGTTGAAGCGTTTTTCATCCGGATATTTTATATAAATGTATAAATAATAAAAACAACACGCTGGGTTAAAAGAAAACCCAAAATCAATTTGTGGGGTTTTGTAAAAAAAGTTTAGTTACTTTAAACTTCTATTAAGTCAAAAACCCATGAAAAAAATCATTTTATTATCTGCATTGATCCTTTGTTGTTTTCAAATTAAAGCTCAAGTAAAGAAAGAAAAAATAAGTTTTGAAAGCGCCAATCCTTTTTCATTAAGCGATGTTATTTTAGATCTTGACAACCAAGAAAAGCAAATAGTTTTTGGACAATTGACACTTCCTATAGACTCTTTAAACCCAGATAAAAAGTATCCCTTAATTATTGGAGTGGCTGGAAGTATGGGCTGGAAAAAACACCACTTGGATTATATGGAAATGTATCAAAATGATGGATTTGCCACATTCGAGCTCAATAGTTTTCAAAGTAGAGACATCCTTTCAACGGTTGGATCACAAGATGAGGTTACCATTGCAGCCATCATCTTAGACGCATATAGAGCCCTCGAAAAATTAGCCACACATCCCAACATAGACAAAGAAAAGGTGTCGATTACTGGCTGGAGTTTAGGAGGCGGAGTTTCCTTATTTTCGGGATGGATGCCTCTAAAGAATGCAATTACAACAGAAGTTAGTTTTGCATCTCATTTAGCTTTTTATCCACCCTGTTTCATAGACCCTGAAAATTTAGAATTTACCCAAGCACCCATGCACATTCTAATAGGAGAATCGGATAATTGGACTCCCGCTGCCCCATGTTCTAATCTGATTGACAAACTCGGTGACAAGGCAAACATATCGCTAACTACCTACCCCGATTCCCATCATTCGTTTGATAGCGAAATCCCTGTCCAAAGAAACGAGAAGGGGTATAGCTTCAAAGATTGTGTTTTTAAGCTAACTGAAGATGGAGATATTTTGATGAACTACCTTCAGATTCCCATGTCTAATCCGTTATTACAAAAAATTGGATTTCTGTTTTGTGTAGAACAGGGTGTTGATATTGGCGGAAACCCGGAGGCACGGAAGAAAGCATTTGTATTTGCCAAAGAGTTTATGACCGCTACTTTGAAGGAAACAGAATAGTTTGAGCTCTTCTTAATTTTTTAAAAGGAGCTTTTAAAAAACCAGATTGTAGCTTTTAGCTCTATATTTACGTAAAATATATATTTGAAAAAAATAGCAAAAGTTCTAGGGTTGATTGGCGTTGGTTTATTTGCACTAATGGTTCTTTTAACCATTCTTATCTATATAAATTATAATGAACCGTTACCTACCGGGAAACAAGGAGCATCAGCCGATCAATTGGCCGATAAAATGCTCGATGCTTTATCTTATGAAGCGTATCAAGAAACAAACTACCTAAGCTGGACGTTCAAAGGAGCGCATCAGTATCAATGGAATAGAAGCGAGGGCAAATGCAACGTCCGATGGGACAATTTAGTTGTTGATTTAGATTTAATAAACAAGGAAAAATCTTCTGTAATTTTAGAAGGAACCTTATACTCAGGGCCCGATAAAAATAAATACATAAACACAGCCTTAAGCTATTTTAATAACGACTCCTTTTGGTTGGTAGCTCCTTATAAAGTTTACGATTCGGGGGTAGAACGCAGATTAGTTAAAACAGAAAACGGAGACGCTTTACTTGTAACCTATATTTCGGGCGGAACCACTCCCGGAGATTCTTACTTATGGCATTTGGACGAAAAGGGGGTTCCAACTTCTTTTCAAATGTGGGTTAAAATAATTCCAATTGGAGGCATTAGTGCTACTTGGGAACAATGGCTTACCACTTCAAGTGGAGCCAAACTTCCAGGATTTCATAAGCTCCTTTTTTTGGACTTAGTTATGAGTTCAGTTCAGGGTAAAAAGTAAATTAACTTCCTTTTATTTGAAGTCAAAAGTCAAGCCTGCGTTTTTCTCTAAACGGTCTAAAAGCGCATCACCCATAGCAATCGACGGAGTTAAAACACCACTAACTTCTGGAAGCTTATCTTTTGCCAAACACACGGCTGCTTCACCAAGCATTTTTGAGGTTGATCCATAACCTGGATCTCGATCCCCCGTTACTTTTCCAAACCCTGCAGAACCGTCTTCTAGTGTAGCGTAGAATCGTAGGTTATAAAATCCGTTTTCACGCTGATCTTTGGTAGGACCTTCCCCAGGTTTAGGCAAAATCCTATTTGCAAAACGTTTTAATAGAGATCCCGGTTTGGCTGTCATCATAAGTAGGGGTAAAGCTCCCAATATTCCTTTCATTCTTCCTTTAAACCCTTTTCCACTGATGGTGGCTTCGTCGTAACGGAAATCTTTTCCGTAGGCATATCCGCTCAATGCATTTGAGCGACGAACTACTTTGGTATTGATTCCAGCCATAATAAAAGGCCCAATCCAATTTTTAGAAGTCGCATCATAAATTACACTTTGAAGGTCTGGACGGTCAGCGCCTTCTTGTTGATCGGAAGGGTTTAAACCATAAGGATTAACCAGTACTTTATAAATGCTTTTGTCTTTAGAAGCTTGCTCCATTACCTTACTCAAACTGGCGTATGTTCCTCCACTAAGTCCCCCCTTCATTCCTGCAACGCGCATTCGAATTCGTTTTGCTCGATGCCCTTTTTGAGCTTGTGCTTCTCTTTGGGTAAAATAGACACCCATATCCGAAGGGATGGAGTCAAAACCACAGGTATGAACAATTTTAACGCCATTTGATTTTGCCGCATCGTGGTGCTTATCGATCATGGTTCTCATCCATTGAACTTCTCCGGAAAGGTCGCAATAGTTTGCTCCGTGCGTAACGCAAGCAGCTACTAATTTAGAACCATAACTAACATAAGGACCAACGGTTGTGCAGATTACTTTGGCTCTCAAAACCAGAGCTTTCAAACTTGCTTCATCGTCACTGTCTGCGATAACTAAGGGGACTGTTTTGTCTGCAACTTGGTCACGAACCTGTTCTAGCTTTTCTTGATTACGTCCTGCCATTGACCATTTTAGGTCACCATTTACGCCGTATTGATTGAATAAATATTGGGCAACAAGTCTTCCTGTAAATCCAGAAGCTCCCCATACAATGATGTCAAATTCTTTCGTTGTGTTCATTTTTTATTGTTTAAATCTTTTGTGTTTTTTTTGGTTTTCCTGGAAAAAATATAGGCGTAGTTTCTTGATGTTTTTTATAGTCTGGTCTTTTTTGGACAGAGTAATATTCTGACGGAACAGCCCCTGTATAATAAACTAGGGTGGTATACATGATACGAGACACGTAAAGCAAGGAAGCCAAAAGCCCAGCTCCAATAAGATTGCCCTCGATAGAAAAATAATTACTTAAAGAAGGGATGGAACAAACAATCAATGCGTTCCAAACCATCCATTCTGCAAAATAATTTGGGTGGCGCGTGTACTTCCATAAGCCCACATTACACACTTGTCTTTTCTTATTTTCACGACGACATTTTATTAAAAATTTTTGCTTTTGAAGATCCGCAATATGCTCCATTACAAAGAAGATAACCCACATCGAATATCCAAACATTTCTAGGGGGCTTATTATTTCCGTTGGATTAAAAGCCTGAAGCATTGCCGGAATAGCCAAAAAGGTAATGTTTGCAAAACACTGAATCATAATCTCATATTGCAAGGATAAATCCTCGTTTTTGTACCCCTGTTTTTCCCAACGTTTTCTTTGAAACTGGTAACGAGAAAGCTCAGTATTTAAGTGCCCTTTGTTCCAAAGAACTAAAGCTCCTAGTCCCATTCTAAGACCAGCAAAGAAATACATTCCTCCAACAATGTAGTTTCTGAGCCAATACCCGTCTCCATAAAAAACCACCAACAGACCAATGCAAACCAAGCCCCAGGGCCAACCAATATCTACGTACGACATTCGCTTGGTAAGGTAAGCAGGAATACACACTACAACTACAAAAAGAACCAACTGAATCGCCCCGTTTAGCAGGGTAAAATCTACTAAAGAAGCGGTAAAACGCAAAACCGCAAGGCACAATCCGAAGGGTAAATACCCAAGACTTCTATTGAGTATGTTTTTGAAAGTTTTATTCATTGGTTTGGGGGATTAATTTTTAATATTTCTATTTAAGAAAGATACAATTATAATCTTTTTTATGATTAATATAGTTTTGATATATCATATAAAAAGACCTCGGCATTCGCCGAGGTCTTGATTGCTGTTAATCTAAAACAGACAACAGGGGAATTGAAATTTTAAAAGAATCATTTATCTAACAGACAATACTCTTCTAACGATATGTGAGTTTTTGAGTGTACGAATCTCGTCGATACTTTTCCAAAACTTAAGATCTTCTTCGTTAAGCGCTATAGCACCATTTCTAGATTTATATATGGTTTGGAGTGAGGTATAGAAATCTGCAGTAATGTAGTTTACCGGCTTATCTGTTCCAAATTGGTTTAAAACCTTATGTAGTCCCCAACCAGCTCTTACTTTATCATCTTTGAACATTGGCAAAAAAGTTTCCAACTCTAATTTTTCATAAGCCTCAGTTTGATATGGATCTACTTCCATATAATTAATAACGGCATAATCTGCAGGACCCTTTGCTTCTTGTGTACCATAAGAACCTTTAATTGACGTTACCAGCTGGTAGTTTTTAATGTAATGACTGATTGCTTTGTCTTGAGCAGCTTCCCATTCTTTTTGAGGAACTCCCTTAAGCGAGTTAATCGGAGTGTTTTTTCCAATAGAAGCAAAATCTTTAACCAAAGAAACATAGAGGTAAGTTGTGGTCATTTCATTAACATCGGGGTTAATTATCTGCCACATATCCCAACCTAAAATATCTCCGTTTGCAACTCTTTGCTGATGGTATTTAAGATAGTAGTCCTTTTCTAATTGCACATGTTCTGCTGCGTCTGCAGAATTTATTTGACCATACCACATCAAAAGAATGGGCTCATCATTTTGTGCTTGAACTTGAATAAAAGTAAAAAATAATACGAGTAGGCTTAATGGTTTTTTCATAATAAATAGTGTTAATGATTGTGACATGCAAGCTATAAAAATATCTTTAAAACCAAAACTTTAAAAGCCTTTATATAATAAGTTCAAAAGATTTTTATATTTTGAAGTAATGGAACAAGAAAAGAAATCAAAAAACAAAAAAGTTAACCTAGGCGGATCATATAAATTTAAGATTGCTAAGAAGTACAGCAAACCACAACGCAAAGGAGATAAAAACTCCAACAGACGTAAGAAGAAATAGAATTCCATTTTGAAGTAACGAAAAAAACTTGCCACATGATTTGAGAAATGAGGAGGTTTTGTTTGCCGATTTAAGTATTACCAAATAATAAATTATTAAAAACGAACTGTACTATGGAAAGAAAACAAGCAACTCTTTTTGGAGCAACAGGACTAATAGGGGGTTATCTTTTGGACATTATTCTTGAAGACCCACACTTTAATCATGTTATTGTTGTAAGCAGAAGGCCGTTTTCCAAAAAGCATCCAAAAATGGATACCCGTATTATTGATTTTTCCAACACCAAACAAATTGAACAAAGTATTGCCACCAGCGACTTTGTTTTTTCAGCCATTGGAACAACTCAAGCACAAGTAAAGGGAGATAAAAGTGCGTATAGAAAAATTGATTTTGACATTACCCTCAGCATTGCTATGGCTTGTAAAAAAATGAATATAAAATCCTTTTTATTTGTTTCGTCTTCGGGAGCAAACAGCTCAAGCGCTTCTTTTTATATGAAACTTAAAGGAAAAATAGACGAAGCGGTCTTCAAGCTTAATTTAATTTCAGCTGTAACGTTTAGACCTTCACTTTTAATTGGCAAAAGAAAGGAGTATAGATTTGGCGAAAAAATAGCACAGTTTATTATGCCATTTTTAGCTTTTCTTTTTTCAAACAAATTGAAACCGATACCAGGATCTTTTGTTGCAGAAGCGATGATTCATGTTTCAAAAAATTCTCCTTTTGGAAATGAAGTTGTCGAAAATCGAGATTTGATTTTTTGGAAGAAAACTGGTTTTGATTCATAGAAGAAGTCCAATAAAGTTTACATCCAATAAAAAACCCTCCGCAAAGGAGGGCTTAAAAAATTAGTTATTCTATGGGCTCTGACCTTTCAAAGATGCTGGCTTCTTTTATCAATTTACCTACAAAATTAACATCAAGTATTTGTTCTCTTTTTCTCTCTTTACCGTTTATGGTCTCCGTAATTTCGATTCCTGTAGTTAACCAATGTCTGTTTTCTCCGTCTTTAACTTCAACGGTATTGGCAGCCATCCATCTCACGACCCACTTAGGATTACTTTCTGGAAACCATTTTTCCAAGGCTTGTCTATGCATTGCCTTTCCTTTTAATTCCTGTGCATCTTGAGTTTTTATTAATATTGAATCTTGAACCATGCCCATGATTTTATCAATATCTCTGTCGTTGTGAGCTTTTATAAATTCCATATAGGTTTCAATAACTGCAATGTCTCCAGCAATTAAATTTTGTTTTTCTCCATCCTCACTAATTTCATAACCAATAACAGTTGGTCCGTGTGCATGATCTGATCCGTTTTCTGCGGGAGTTTGGCAAGAAATTAAACAACCTGCAAGCAATGTACTTAATACTAGTTTTTTCATAAATATAGTTTTGATTATTAAGATTTAAATATAGCCTTATATATTGCAAATCACAACTGATTTTCTGAGTATTGCTTTTTTTAAGATAAAAGAATTTTAATTTAGAAACCACAAAACATAAGACTCTAGGAATATTAACACAGTTCATTAGAACATCAAAAACATTAGCCTCTAGTTTTTCATAAATATTGTCTTTCTTTGCTTTTTAAATAATTTGAATTTATGAACAGACAGGATATAATCGATGAGTTTCTTTTGGACTTCAAGGCCAAAAAAGATCAGAGTTGGAAAAGCTGCTATTTTTTTACACACCACTTAAAGCATAAGCACAACATAGATGCAGAGCTGTTGGAGGGCATTTCTAAGATCAATAAAATTGATTATTGGGTCGTAAAACTCGACGGTCAGGACATAGATATTCATGCAAAAGCAACGGGTACTGAACCAGATTCTATTCAAAATCCAGACGTGGTTTGGAGCTTAGAAGATTTCGAAAAAGATAATTTCTAGCCCTACAAATCCAAAACAAACTGCAATTATTGACCCTTTGTTTAGGGTTTTGAAAATTTTACTGCTTTCAATAAACAATTAATATTGTTACATTTAGTTAAATTAACTTAAAAACTATATTATGAATGAATTTGAAATTTTTCAGCTCTCCACCAAATTTACATTAATAATGCCATCTTCACGATCGCAGTTATATTGATGACTACTCTTGCTTTTTATTTAATAAGAAGATCCAATGAGCTTAATTTTCCAACCTCTGGGAAAGCTATCCTTACTTTTTTTGTTCGTTTCCTATTTTCTTTGGACTACAAGTAGGTGCTTATTTTTCGATGAATCAGAAAAACACCTCGTTCCAATTGTCGGAACTTAAAGAAATGGGAAAAGAAATATCAACTCTAGCAGAGTCTTATATTTCAAATGTAGGACATACCGTTGCAGACGGGCCGGCTACACTTACGCCAGACCTTCCGTATATTGTTATGTATGCGGTTCTTAAAGGATCGGGATTTTTTTTTGCTTAGACCTACATTTGTTAATACCCCAAACAAAACCCCCTAGCGTAAACTAGAGGGTTCCAAAACTCCCAAGGGAGTAGTTTGTTTAAGTTTTTTTATAAAACCTTATTCTTCGGATTGAGCAGCTGCTTGTTTGTATTGACTCAGTGTTACAATCTTTTGGTCTATAATGTAGTAGCTTTCGTGAACTAGATATTTTTCAACAGTTCCGTCTTCTTTTGGTGAACTGATTGTAAAACCCGCTTGCACGTGTTCCCCTCCCATAAAAGGATCGATATCCACAGAATACGCATAATCGAAGGTCCAACTTACTTCGGCACTATCCGCTTCTTGTGACGCTTTGAAAGCATCAAAATTGGTAAACGTTACTCCATCCCAGTTGGTCACTTTTAGGGTGTCAACAAAATGACCTCGCATTGCTTCAAAATCTTTAGCAACCCAAAGTTTGTCTAAAGAAATAACATGGTCGATGGCTTCTTGAGTTCCCAAATGCCATTTTAAGTCTTGTATTTCTGGATTTGGATGAAACCCGATCATACGTTCTTTAGCTTCAGAGTCTGTCTGTGTTGCACAAGAACTCAATACCAGAGCAAATACGCATACTTTAATTAAGTTTTTCATTACATAAATTTATAGTTGAAGTGTAATATAGAATATAAGTTGCTTAATACAATTAATATTGTGTGTTATCTTCCGTTTTTTACCTTGATCGAAGGAGAATCTAGTTTCAATTGTGCTAAGGTTGAGTAAAAAGGGAAGCTTTAATTGCTTAATCTTCAACATCCCTTAAAGAATCCCAAAAATCTGCATCTAGTTTTTTAATCTCAATGGTTTGTTCTACTTGCATTCCAAGTCCAAAACCATAAATATATTCGGCAAGTTGTTTTCCGTCAATTAAAACTAAAGTTGTTGAGCCGTTTAAATTATTAGCATACTCAATTGCGCTTTTTGAATAATAGGGCGTTGTAATAAAAACGCCTTTATTGGATTGCGCAACAGCCAATGCACCAACGAATTTTTGGATTTCTTCACGACCAATTGAGGTGTCTATTTTATATCTTTTTGCCTGAATATGAATGCGCGTATGTTTTGTGTTTTTTTTAGGCGCGCCGCTCTTGATAAGAATAAATATTCCGAGTATATTAGACCTTTAAAAAAACAACCCTTATGATTAATAAAAGACAACTATTAGCCGAACGCCCAAAAGGAATGCCAAACGAGAGCACCTGGACCTTTGTAGAAGAAACAGTTCCTGCCCTCAAAGACGGCGAAATCCTAATTGAGCAAAGCCACATATCACTAGATCCTGCTATGCGTGGGTGGATGAACGATGCCCGTTCGTATATCCCTCCAGTAGGTATCGGAGAAGTAATGCGTGCCGGAAGTGTTGGAAAAGTAATTGACACCCAAGGAGACACCAAATTTAAGGTCGGGGACTACGTTACCGGTTGGGGTGGTGTGCAACAATATTATGTGGGCGACGGATCTGGTTTTGTTCAAATTGAGCCGAACCCCGACAACCACACCAAGTATCTTGGTGTTTTGGGAATGCCCGGAATGACGGCTTATTTTGGGATTTTGGAAGTGGGTGAAATCAAAGAAGGAGACGTAGTTTTAGTTTCTGGAGGTGCTGGAGCAGTAGGTTCTGTTGTAGGACAAATAGCTAAAATAAAAGGCTGTACTGTAATCGGAATTGCCGGTGGTCCAGAAAAATGTAAGTACATGACCGAGGAACTCGGATTTGACGGTGCTATAGATTATAAAAATGAAAATGTTGTTTCTGGAATTAAAAGAAACTGCCCAAAAGGAATCGACGTATACTTCGATAATGTAGGAGGAGACATCTTGGACGCTGCTTTGGTTTTTATCCGTAAAAACGCACGTATCGTTATTTGTGGAGCTATTTCACAATACAATACCACTACAGGCATGCAGGGGCCTAAAAACTACTTGTCGCTATTGGTTAATCGTGGAAGCATGAAAGGAATGGTTGTTTTGGATTATGTAGACCACTACCGCGAAGCCATGCAAATAATGGCGGGCTGGATGCAAGAAGGAAAACTAAAAGCCAAAGAAGATGTGTACGACGGGATCGAGAATTTTAGAGATACGTTTTACCGTTTGTTTAGCGGAGAAAAACTCGGTAAACTTGTGCTAAAAATCAAACCCTAATTTTTAATGAAAAGACGGGTATCTGTTCAATACGATATGGAAACGGAAATTATAGGGTTCTACGACAAAGATACAGGCGAGCTGGATTTTGAATGGGATGATGTAATAACTTCCGAAGCGGTGAACCGTGCATCGGAACCTCAACTGCTTATAATCCACGAATTGTTCCGCACCAAATATGCACGAAATGCCAAAACCAGAGGCATTTATCGGCGTTATCTAACCTTTATAAAAAGAGCTGCGGGGCTGTCCTAACGGCCTCGGTTGCGGCTTCTGCCACCACCACCAGAGCGATTGAAACTTCCTTTTTGACGGCTGTTTCCTTTTTTCTTAACCGGTTCCGGCTTGATGTTCGGATCGGGTTCAAAGCCTTCTTTTAATTCCGACGGAATGCGCATACCTAAGACTCTTTCGATGTCGCGTAAATATATTTTTTCGTCGATGCAAACCAAAGAAATGGCTTCCCCTTTTGCTCCTGCGCGACCCGTTCTTCCGATGCGGTGAACGTAGTCTTCAGGAATGTTAGGAAGTTCAAAATTGATTACATGTGGCAGTAACGGAATGTCCAGTCCACGGGCTGCAATATCGGTAGCTACCAATACTTCAACAGTTCCGTCTTTGAAACCTGCAAGGGCTTTGGTTCGCGCACCTTGACTTTTGTTTCCGTGAATGGCTGCAGCTCCAATGTTTGCTTTGAGCATGCGTTTGGTAAGGTTGTTGGCTCCGTGTTTGGTTCTCGTAAACACCAAAACTTGATTCCAATTCCCATCTTTAATCAGCTTAATGATGAGCTCCGTTTTCCGAGCCTTATCTACTTTATATACCCGCTGAATAATCGCATCAACGGTTGTGTTTTCGGGAGTTGCTTCAACCAGTACCGGCTGATTTAGAATTCCCTGAGCAAGGGTTTTTATTTCTTTAGAAAAGGTTGCCGAGAACAACAGATTCTGTCTTTTCTTAGGCAAGAAACCCATTATTTTATTGATGTCGCGTAGGAATCCCATGTCGAGCATGCGGTCGGCTTCGTCCAAAACCAAAATCTCTACGTGTTGTAAAGAAAGTACTTTCTGGTTGTGTAAATCAAGCAAACGCCCTGGGGTTGCAATCAACACATCAACACCTCTGCGTAGAGTTGCTATTTGTGGATTTTGGTTTACCCCACCAAAGATTACCGTAGAACGGATGTCGATGTGGGTACTGTATTCTTTTACATTTTCATAAATCTGAGCAGCCAATTCCCGAGTTGGTGTAAGTACCAATGCGCGAACTTTGCGGTGTCCCGATTTTTGTTGTTTCGATAAAAGCTGAAGCAGCGGCAGTGTAAAACCAGCTGTTTTTCCAGTTCCTGTTTGGGCAGACGCAAGTACGTCTTTTCCTTGAAGGATTTGCGGGATTGCTTTTTCTTGTATGGGGGATGGCTCTGTATATCCTTTTTCTTGTATTGCTTTTAAAAGCGATGGCGCTAGGCCGAGATCAGTAAATTTCATAAAGGGGGGGAGCTTGTTTTCTTGCTCCTAAGTGCACAAAGATACAATATCTTTATTGGGTAATAAATTCGAGTTTTTAATTTGGCTTCTTGTCGCTTTGCACCAATTCAATTCGGTCGTCTAACAAAACAATCAGTTTGCGTTTGTATAGAAAACCAACAGCTTTTTTAAACGCTTTTTTACTCATGCTGAGTGCGCGCTTAATTGATTCTGGGGAGCTTTTATCGGTGAGCATTAAGCTGCCTTGCTCTTTTAGAGCAGCCATCACAGCATCACAATCTACGTCGATAACGTTTAGAAACCCTTGTGGGCGAAGCGAAACATCAATTTTTCCGTCTTCTCTAATGTTCTTGATATAACCTCTAATTTCTGTATCACGACTCAACGGTTGGAAGACTTCGTTGCGGAATAAGAGTCCTTCAAATTCGTCATCAATAAGCACAACATACCCCAGATCGGTTGCTCTTTGGATGGTTAATTGTACGCGGTCTCCTATTTCGTATTCCATGGTTTTAAGCTAAAGATTATAGTGGTCGCAAGGTAGTTCTTTTTTGAAGGTAAAAGTTGCTGTATGGCGAACTACTTTTTTTGAAAGAGCCTGTGAATCACTTCAAAAGCAGCTTCTGCCATGCGGTTTCCTTTGTTGTCCAAAAGGGGGTTTACTTCGGTCACCTCGAGCGCCAGTACTTTTTGAGAAGCAGTTATTTTTTGAATAATAGCAACCACTTCGTCTATGTCAAAACCTTTTGAAACCGGAGTTCCGGTTCCCTTAGAAATTAAGTCACAGTCCAAACTGTCGACGTCAAAAGAGATATAAATTTCGTCTACATCTTTCAGTTTTTCGAGGGCTTCGCTTACGCATAAAGACAAACCTCGATGTCGGATTTCGTGTACAGGATAGTTTTTGATGTTGCTTTGCTCCATCACCTTATCTTCAGGTTCTTCGGTATCGCGTACCCCAAAAAAGATTAAATGCTCGGGAGCAACTTTTGGTTTATCACCACCCACTTTTTTAAGATTTTCCCAAAGTTCAAGCGTTTTATCGTTTACTTGATTTACGGCTAGAGTTTCGTTATCATATCCTAAGGCTGCAGCCAAAGGCATTCCATGTAAATTGCCCGAAGGAGAGCTTAAAGGGGAGTGTAAGTCGGCATGGGCATCGATCCAAATTACACCCAGGGTTTTTTCGGGGGCTGCTTTTTGAATCCCAGCAAGCGACCCAAAGGCAGATGAATGATCTCCAGATAGGATTAATGGAAATCGGCTTTGGCCTAAAACTTCAGAAACTGCAGTACATACCCGTTCACATTGTTCCAAAACAAAGCCCAAACGGTGCTCCATTTTGAGGAAATTCTTGTTGTAAATAGTTTCGTTATGTGTAGGAACATCAACGTGTTCATGGGTGTTAAAGAAGTCGTTTTTTTGATTGATTGCTGCAATTTCAATTGCATCTACCCCCAAATCTGAACCTCGGGTTCCTGCTCCTATATCCGATCGATTTTTAACTATTGTGATGGGTTTCATGCGTTTATTTTTGAACTTGTTTTCTTCTTTTTATTTCCGAGCGAAGCAATTCCATTTCGCGTGATGTTTGGCTGGCAATGGAACTGTTTTCTTCTGCACGCCTAATTAAATAAGGAATTACTTTTTTGACAGGACCATAAGGTAGGTATTTCACAACATTATATCCCTGATCCGAAAGGTTATACGAAATGTTATCGCTCATTCCGAACAAATGTGCAAAACACACACGCGGATGGTTTGAAGCAATTCCATTTTGTTTCATTTGCTCCATAGCTTTTAGCGTACTGAGCTCGTTATGGCTTCCGACAAAAACAGCGGCCTGATCTAAATTCTCGAGCAACAGTTGCAGGCCGTTATCAAAGTTTTGATCGGTTGCTTCTTTAGAAGGACAAACGGGATTGGGCAGCTTGTGGTCTAATGCGCGTGCAGTTTCTTTTTCGATGTATGCGCCGCGAACCAATTTAACACCTATCTGGTAGCCTTCCTTTTTTGATTTTTCTATCAAGGTTTTGAGGTAAGGTAATCGTTCCGATAAATACAACTGCAGGGTTGCATAAACCACCACCTCTTTTTGGTTATAGGTTGCCATCATTTCTTCTAGAAGATGATCAAGGGCGGGTTGAATCCAGCTTTCTTCAGCGTCAATCAACAACTTAAGGTTGCGTTGAACTGCCTTTTTACAGCTGCTGTGGAAACGTTCTTTTACTCGACCCCAAGCTTTGTTTTCTTCGGTACTTAAGGGCAGTTTGGCACTGACCTTTTCGAACAGTGCTGTAGCTCCGTAACCTGTTGGTTTGAAAACTACAAAAGGGGTTCCTGCATCTGGACTAGATGCGTCCATCGTTCTGAGGATTTCATTTAGTGTAGCATCAAAACCTACTTCAGAATTAATTCCTTCGATAGAGAAGTTTAAACATGAATCTATGTCATTAGCACGAAGTTTTTTGACTGTAATCTCAGATTCTTCGAGGGTTGTTCCTACGCAAAAATGATCGAACATGGTTTTGCGGACCAAAAAATTAATTGGTAAACCAACTTTGATTAAAAACTGAATAAAAGCACTTCCTACTTTAGTCAAAACTGGAGATGAAATAAGCTTGAAGAGTACAAAACTCTTCTTTAATTCAGCATCGGATTTTGACGCAAAAGCAATTTGTGTATTTTCGAAAAGACTCTTCATCTCAATTAAGCGTCCATATATGGATAGCGATAATCTGTAGGTGGGTTTAATGTTTCTTTCACGAGTTGAGGAGACACCCATCGCAAAAGGTTTTGTCTAGATCCAGCCTTGTCATTGGTTCCCGAAGCACGAGCTCCACCAAAAGGTTGTTGTCCTACAACAGCTCCACTAGGTTTATCGTTGATATAAAAATTCCCGGCACTGTTCTCCAAAGCCAAACGTGCTTTTTCGATCACAAGACGGTCCTTCGCCATAACGGCTCCCGTAAGGGCATATTCTGAAGTTGAGTCGACTAGTTTGAGGGTTTCTTCCCATTGGTCGTCTTCATAAACATAAATGGTTACAACAGGTCCAAATAACTCTCTTTCCATGGTGTCGTAAGTCGGATTTGTAGTTACCAAAACTGTTGGGTCAATAAAGTAACCTTTAGAATCGTCGTAAGTTCCTCCTACCAAAATCTCAACGTCTGAGTCTTTTTTAGCTTGATCAATTGCTGAAGCAAGTCGGTCAAATGAGCCTTTATGAATCACCGCAGTCATGAAGTTTTTTAATTCTCTTGGAGAGCCGAGGGTTATGGTTTTAACATCGGCAGCTACTTTGTCTAAAATGGCTTTAGAGGTAGATTTTGGAAGGTAAATCCTAGAAGCTGCAGAACATTTTTGTCCTTGATATTCAAAAGCTCCGCGAACCACTGCAGTAGCTACTTCTTCAACATTAGCTGAATTGTGAACTGCGATGTAGTCTTTTCCGCCTGTTTCTCCTACAATTCTAGGGTAGGTTTTATAGCGGTGGATGTTACTCCCTATTTTATGCCAGATGTTTTTAAACACATGGGTTGAACCTGTAAAATGAATTCCAGCAAAATCAGGACTTTTTAATACGGTATTGGTTACCATTTCTGGATCCCCATTAATCATATTAATTACGCCTTTAGGCAATCCGGCTTCTTCAAAAACATCCATAATTATTTTGGCAGAGAACATTTGATGATCGCTTGGTTTCCAAACAATTGTATTCCCCATTAATGCAGGAGCAGCAGAAAGATTCCCTGCAATGGCTGTAAAATTAAAAGGACTTACTGCGTAAATAAAACCTTCCAGAGGGCGGTAGTGTACATGATTCCAAACTCCTCCGGAAGAGGTAGGTTGGTCTTGATATATTTCTTCGGCAAAGCGAACGTTGAATCTAAGAAAGTCAATAAACTCACACGAAGCATCAATTTCTGCTTGGTGTACTGTTTTGGATTGCGCCATCATCGTTGCAGCATTGATTATTGCACGGTAAGGTCCCGCAATTAAATCGGCTGCTTTAAGAAATACAGCTGCACGAGCAGCAAAAGGCATCAATGCCCATGTTTTTCTGGCTTCTATGGCAGCAGCTATGGCTTGCTCAACATGTGCTTCTGAAGCTAAACTATAGGTCCCCATACTGTGTTTATGGTCGTGTGGAGGATGCATGGTATTGGTCTCAGTAGAACTTACCTCTTCGCCGCCAATTTTCATTGGAATGTGAATTTGCTTTGAGAAAAAAGCATCATAGGCTGCAGTTACGGCAGAACGTTCGGGTGTGTTTGGTCCGTAAGATTTAACGGGCTCATTTATTGGTAAAGGCGATTTTAAAAAACTATTTGACATGGCAATTTTTTTTATCCTAATTATTTATTATTCTCTCAAAAGTACAGATAAAATCAAATATAGTATGCCAGTTGAATGTAAATTTTAACGACTAAAAACTTCTATATGAATGGAAAGAAAACGGATGTTTTTTTCTTGTATTCAATATAGTCTTTGTCCGTACCCCATTTTTTGTCAGCGCTTGCTTCGAGTAAGTTCACACCACTTACACGAGTCAACAACAGATAGGTAAAAACAGGCGAAATTAAGGCAAGGTATTGCCACCCACTAAAGGTCGGTAAAGAAATAACAGCAATTCCGGTCCACAACAATACTTCGCCCACATAGTTTGGGTGCCTAGATAATGCCCAAAAGCCAGATGATATAAACTTTCCTTTGTTTTTAGGATCTTGATTGAATTTTGATTTTTGACGGTCGGAGATAACTTCCACTAAAAAGCCAAAAACCCATAGGGATGCTCCACCAATTAAAAAGTAATCTACTTCTTTTGATTCCGAAGCAATTGCTGTAATGGCAGGGAGCGTGCACATAAAGACCCAAAACCCTTGAAGAGTCCATGCAAGCATAAAGCGGGTGAAATTCGTTTTTATTTTATCGAAACGACTGTCTTTTCCAACTTTTTTAACCCGCATAAACAAAAAGGAGCTCAATCGAATTGCCCAAAGTAAAATAAGAGACCCCAAGACAATTGAACGATAATCTAAGCTTTGTAACTGGTTTTGATAGAGTGCATATACCATAACGGAGATGTAGGTAATGCCTCCAGTAAGGTCGTAATAGTGTTCAGTTTTTAGTGCATAAGAAATCAGAAAAACCACGAGTTGTATCGCATAAATAATAAGCAGCACATGATACCCAACATCAGCTGCTTTTGTAGAAACAATGTCTAAGGTGGTTGCGTAATTTAGGCCTACACTTAAAAACACAACAGTTGCTATTGCAATTATTCGCTGGATGATGATTTTCATAAGAGTCTTCTTTTTATCAAATATAGCATAATGTTTTTTCTGGTATTAAATTCGCCGATCTTCTCTTAAATAATAAAATACTTTTCCTACATTTATGTATTGCTTTAAAAGAGCAATACATAACTATTTTTATTAAAGCTTAAATGAAAGAATCAACTCCCTGTACAAGGAGCTTTACTGCCTTTTTGCAACTTTTTTTTGCCGTTCACCCTAAAATTGCTTTTGATGTTTATTGAGACAAATCAGGATTTCAACCGCATACTGTTTTTACTTCTTTTAATACCCTCGTTGACTCTTGGTCAGCTTTTAAGTGAGAAAGATAAGCAGTTACACTTCCTGTCCGGGATGGTTATATCTTCGGTTACATACCAGTTGGTGTACCAAAAAACCAAAAATAAAAAAAAAGCATTCATCTATTCCTTAGGGACAGGAATATTGGCTGGAGCTCTAAAAGAAGTTGTTGACAAGAATGAACCTAACAATTTTTTTGATAAAAGGGACTTACTTGCTACGGGTTTTGGATCATTTACAATGAGCTTAACTTTTGACATTTTAAAAAAGGGAAAGTAAGACACTTAGGCACTTAAAAAATATTTTATACATTTATACCTTGCTCATTACAAGGAATATCAACTATTTTATTAATTAAAAAAAGAAAAGATGAAAAAATTATTTGTTTTATTAACCATTATTGGATGGGGTTTAGCGAGCTATTTATATTTTATTCTGCAGGAAACGGAAGCGAAAGCCGAAGCTTTTGACTACGGCTATGAAGCTATTTATTCTAGCTCATGGAAAATTGGAAATCCTGAGAACTCAAAAATGATTCTTGATTTACAAAAGGCAGCTGTAGAAAATGACTTTGAAAAGGCTATGAGCTTCATTCACCCGGATATCGAAATTAATAATGCTGACGGTACTTCAATTAAGGGAATTGATAATTTTAAGGAGGCTTTTGAAGGCTATTTGAAGGCTTTTAAATTCAAAATCACTCCTATAGGCTGGATTTCTGTAGACACCTCTGATGGGGATGAATGGGTAGTTTTGTGGGCAGATGAAGAAATTACTGCTCCAGATGGGTCAATCGATTCTCACTATGCTCATGAAGGGTTCAAAATTAAAGACGGTAAAATAATTACAGTAAATCAATATTACAGACCCAAATTAAAGGAATAGAACTACAAACAAAAAAACCCTGCCAATTGGCAGGGTTTTTTTGTTTCTAATAATGTAGGTTACTCTTTTGGAACTGTAGATCCCATAACTTTCATTAAGGGACGCATAGTCCAAGGGATGTTCGTTATTTTATCTGACGGTAAGCCCGAAATAACACCACCACCTGATAAATGTATCATGGCATTTTCTAAAGAGTCATAAGAGTCATAAGTCATCATTGTTGCTACATCTTCTCCTTGCGGAGTAATCTTAGAAGCAACACCAAAACCAACCATTCCATGTTTACGCATTTCCTTTTTAAAATGTGGGAGAACGTATTTTTCGAGTTCTTTCAAATGTGTATCTACTTGATCACTGTTAGAGAAATTTAGAATTACATAACTTGCTGCTGCAATTGATGGCAGCGTTATGTCTTGTTTGTAAAAATACCTTCTGTCCATTTCTATGTAATCGAAAATGCTAAACAATAAAGGGGTTTCAACACCAACAACATCCTTAGAATTATTCCACCAACCCCCTTCGTTTACAGCAGAAGCAATGTCCTTGTAAACATTTACCCATATGTAATTATATCCATCGGGTTTTGGATTGGTGTTTTTGAGTAATGCCCAACCTTCAAGTTGTCCTCTATTTACAGCATCTTGAGCTGTTTTTTGACTGTAATTTAGCTCAATGTCTAAGAACTTTTCGTTCAATTCAGCCGGTACTTTTACGGGATGAAATACGATAATTTGTGCTGATACTGCCATAGAAGCGAGCATAGCGAATACTAAAAATAATTTTTTCATAATATAAATTTTATAGATTATTGTTGTGGGATTCCGACTCCATCTTTGTTTGGCGCCCAGGAACTATGCATGATTTTCCATCCATCTGTGGTATTAACCCAAACTGAAGAACCTCTAGTACTGTAGGCTACCTTTTCTTTGGTTTGATTGAAAGTATAGCTTCCAGATCCGTAAAAGGTTAAAACAGCCGTTTTCATGTCTGGAGAGTAATTTACTTTCATGTCGTTCATGTCTAATCTGTCCCAAGTGATTCCTTGATCCCCTTCAAATGAAGACTCGTTGAACTCATAAAATGGAGATAAATTTGAGTCACCAGTAGTATGTGTAATCTCTGGATGCTCATACTTTGAGAAAGTTTTGTAATCCTGACTCGTAATAGCATCTTGAGCTTCTCTCTGAATTTTCATTAAATTTTTTGAAAGCTCATCTTGATTGATTTTTGCAAAATATACTCGAGCAAGATTCCCATAAGGAGATCCAAAAGCTGCGAAATCTACTGCTTTTAATTGTAATTCAAATGCCTTTTCATAATCTCCTAATGAAGCATAGTGCTCGGCCATTGAGTCATAAGAATTTGGTCCATTGTGAAGCTTTTGAGATTTATTAACATAATTCATTGCCATATCCTGATTAGTCTCACCAAAATCTCCTCTTAGATATCCGTATGACATCATATTATAAGAAGAAGCAGCTTGTTCTGGAAATTTTTCTGCAAATCCTGAATATGTTTTCATATCGGTTGGAGAGGTTGCAAGATAATTAAGGATTGGACTCTTTGGGTTCATCGCAATTGCCGATTTTAAAACAGCTTTCTTATTTTCGGGTGAAGACATCAAAACATCATACCAAGCTGATTCCTCGGCACTTAGTTTAGCAATATCGATTGCTTTAAGTTTAGTCTTTTGGCTTCCCCAATCTGGATTTGAACCGCTTATTGCTGCGATAGTTAACTGAGCACAACCACAATCAGAATCTATAATAAGTGCCGCTTTAGCCATTCCGAGCGCAGTTAAATATTCTAAGTTTGCCATCGATTCGATTGCTTCGTTAGAAATTTGTGCAGCCTTTTTGTTACAGGAGGTTTTTTGAACCCATTGAGCGCTGGTAATATTAGTGCTCAGGATTAAAATAAAGAGTAATTTTTTCATAATATAGTTGTTTAATTTAATCGAATTTATCATAATCAATTGTATCTAACAAGTAATTAATCAATTATTTTTTGGTATATTTCTTTTAACTATTTTATTTAAAAAAATTCATGAAAAAGATATATTTTGCTCTAGTTAAGTTGCCTGTAATTTCAATTACTTTGTTTTTTTGTTGCTGTTTAGTTGCTGCACTAATTCATCCAGGGTCAGAAAAAGAAATCATTGACTTTAAGATGGATCGTTATTCGTTTACACACAATTTTTTGAGTGAATTGGGGAGTTTCAAAACCAATACAGACGAAACAAACCCTTTGATTATTCAAGAGGATAACACACCTTCTATGCTTCTTTTTAATGGAAGCTTAATCTTTATAGGAGCAACATTAGTTCTTTTTTACATCCAATTTAAAGAAGTTTTTATTCAGATTAATGATACCGATAAAGCCCAAAAACATGCAGCACTTACAAAACCCTTAGGGATTTTGGCTGGTATACTTTATGCTGGGGTTGGTTTTGTTCCCCATGATTTACATTTCGGGGCACATGTTTTCTTTGCTAATGGTGCTTTTTTAGTGCTTTTCTTCCTTTGTGTTTTTCATAGCATAAGTGTTTACCATTCAAAATTCTTGAGCAATCGTTATGCTTTTGGGTACCTGCTTTTTTGTGTTGTTCTGTTTGTTTACCTCAGGATTATATTTTTTGGACCACAAATTGGACCGGGCAAAATTTTTACCGAAAATGAATTGATGTTACAGGTTATAGCTCAAAAATCGATTGTACTTACTTTCATGATTTCTATTCTAGCTCAGGTTTATGGGTTTAAACAGCTTCTTAAAAATCCATTAAATTAATTTTATTAGCCAAAAGAGCTCAATGCATTTACGGGCTACAATTTATCAACAGCATGCATTTGCCTTAAAAGAATAGTTGTTTTTTATGTTTATGCGAGACCCTCATAGTGGTTAATAGACCCTCGTTTTTATTTCTTATATTTGATACTTCTAGTCAATACTGTAACTAGCAAGTACACTATATTTTGGTCGTAATTATGCAAAAAAAAGCTTTATTTATAAACCTATCCTGGGCATTGCTTCTAACTGCAGTTGGAGTTCAAGCACAGTATTCCAGTATAAATGGAACGTCTATTTCGCAGGATAATCTTAAAATAAACTTAACCTTTAACCAAGATATTTTTTCTAATACTTCTTGTAGTTCAATGACCTGCATAGAGATAGAAGATTTTGGTCTTAGTCTAAGCGGAGGTTCTGCTACCCTTGCTTCAAACACCCCGATAACGATAACAAAACTTGGGAATTATAATTTTAATCCAAACTGGAATTCTGGAGAGCCAAATAATTCAGGGACCGAAAATTACGCTCAGCATGTAGTGACTGGCTTATTGAATGATTTACCTAATAGCCCGCAACTTGATGGGGTTTTAGAAGTTATTAGTTCTTCTTCACCTACTATTGTAGGCTACACCTATTTTGCTACTTGGCCGTTGGGTTCTGACTGTGCCCATTCTTACTATCGAGCTAATACTGCCAAGAGTTGGACAGACACTAAAGAAGATGCAACTGCAGCTGGATTAGCTTTAGGGATTGGGGCCGACTTATTAGTTTATAATTCACAAGAAGAATTTGATTATTTGTTTAATAATCATGCAGACGGAAACGGAACTGCAAACACCTGGATTGGTTTACGCCAATATCCCGAAGCAGCAGATTTTAGTGAACCTACAGGCGGATGGTATTGGGATGATGGGACTCCTATTGACAATAGTGCAGCCGCATTAACCTATCAAATAACAATAGCTTTAAATGGAGTGCCAAACGGAGACGAATTGATAACAGTTAATCCAATTACAGCTCCGGCTTCTGTATTCAACTGTGCGGGAATTTCTGCAGACACTCAAGTAAATGGAGCAAATCGAGTATACTTAAATGATAAGTTAAATCCATACATATTAAGTTCTTCAATTACAGATGATAACACTAAAGTTCGTGTTGTTTTTAACGAAGACATTTTTACTGATGCTGCCGGGAATCCGCTTCTAAACACGGGTTTTACATTAAGTCTCGTTCAAAACGGAAGTGCAGCAGACTTAAACTCAGTTAATCCAACTTCAATAGCGAATTACGGCGATAATGTATTTGACTTGCTTCTTCCAATGAACGGTCAGCCCATTACAGGAAAAGAGGTGTTGACTATTAGACCTAGTTCTGGAGTTGTTTTCGATGCCGCAAGCAATGTAGCTTCTTCGGTTCAATCCAATAACACCGTAAACTTTAACCCCCCCAAAACAGGGCCTGTTTATTTAAGTAATATTTATAAAACATCTTCAGTTTCTGGGACGATTGTAATTGATGCAGAAGATTTTTTATGTGATGGTATAACGTTTAATAATTACAATCAAGCCTTCCATGATGGTATTGTTTTGGAGCCGCAGGTTGGAAATTACCTCATTTACAATAGATTATACTCCTATCCTTCCTTGTTTGTCCAAGGGTCTCAATTTGCCTATTTTCATCTTCGAGGATTTAATAAAATTCTAGAAGTACAAAAGTCAGATGGGCTTGTAGTTGCCAAATATTCGTGTAATTAAATAAAGAGGTAGGCTATAATGACAATTTCTCAGTAAATAGACTAACTTGTTTGTTGAGGTAAAAAATCCCCCATGCAATCCCAAAAATCTACTCCGTCAATTTATCAAATTATACTTTTAATCTTAGCTGGGGAGTCTGTTTTTATTCTTCCCTTTGTTTTGCCGAGGATTTTTAGACCTACCTATTTAGATGTTTTTGCCCTTAATAACCTTGAGCTGGGCACTTGTTTGTCGATTTACGGAATTATAGCGCTTTTATCTTATCTATATGGAGGGGCTATTGCAGATAAATATTCTCCCAGAAAACTTATTGCAGCCTCATTGCTTTTAACTGCCTTTGGCGGCTTAGTTCTTTCTACTTTTCCTTCTATTCAAGTATTAAAGCTTGTTTATGGATATTGGGGGTTCACTACAATTTTTTTATTTTGGGGCGCAATGATCAAAGCTACCCGAGTCTGGGGTGGAACCTCAAAACAAGGAAAGGCTTTTGGGTTCTTGGAAGGTGGAAGAGGTTTTGTTGCCGCTTCCATAGGCGCTATTGGGGTTTATATTTTTTCAATGATATTATCCGAAAATTTTGCTAACTCCTCACTTGTAGAGCGTCAAGATGCTTTTCGATATGTAATTCTTTTTGCGACCTCACTGGCTAGCTCCGTTGGTCTTTTAGTTTTCTTTTTCATGAAAGATCCCGAAGAAACAAATATGCCAGTAACAAGTCTTGATTCTTCACTTGTAAACATCAAAAAAGTTTTAAAAATACCCTCGATTTGGTGGTTAATGTTTATTGTGCTTTCTGCTTATGTTGGATATAAATTAACCGGAATATTCTCTTTGTACGCTAAGGAGATTATGCTATTCGATGAAATAAAAGCGGCTCAAATCGGAACTTTTCAACTCTATATTAGACCGATTTTAGGGGTTGCAATTGGTATTATGGCAGACAAAACAAAAGGTTCTCTGTGGATCATTATAGGCTTTATAGTGATGTTTTTAGGTTCCTTAATTTTTGCTTCTGGTGTAGTTCAATCAGATTTAAACTTCTTGTTTTTCTTGTCACTAATTATAACAGCAACAGGGGTTTATTCCATTCGTACACTTTACTTTGCGGTTTTACAAGAAGGTAAAATCCCTTTAGCAATTACAGGAACAGCCGTTGGTTTGATATCCGTTATTGGATACACTCCAGATATTTTTGTTGGACCCGTAATGGGGTACTTACTGGATCGTTCGCCAGGAATTGTTGGTCATCAGCAGGTATTTATGATGTTGTCAGTTTTTTCTGCCTTAGGATTATTCGCCGCGATTCGATTTTCGAAATTAGTAACGCATAATAAAGAATAAAAGAATCCTTTAAAACGCGACACTGGTTTCCCCTTTTATTTGAATCTCCTTGTCATAGACAGACAAGCTCAAGTTCGCATTAGAATTTGTAGAAAAAGAGATGTTTTTCTGTGTAATTGTAACAGACAAGATGATGTTTCTGAAATTTATCCTAAACTCTATTTCGTTCCATGCCTTTGGTAACCTTGGGCGAAAACAAAGCTGGTCGTTTTGAATACGCATCCCCGCAAAACCTTCGACAATACTCATCCAGGTTCCAGCCATGCTCGTAATATGAAGCCCTTCTTCGACTTCAGAGTTGTAATCATCCAAATCTAAGCGCGCTGTTCGCAAATAAAATTCGTATGCTTGGTCTTCTTTTCCAAGCCTAGACGCTAAAATGGAATGTACGCAAGGAGATAATGAAGATTCGTGAACGGTTAACGGCTCATAAAAGTTATAGTTACGCTTAAGAGTCTCGAGATCAAAATGATTTTCAAAAAAGTAAAACCCTTGTAAAACATCAGCTTGTTTAATATATGGAGACCGTAAAATTCGATCCCAAGACCAATTTTGATTAATGGGGCGTTCAGAAGAATCAAGACTAGAAACAGGAAGCAGCTGTTTGTCTAAGAATCCGTCTTGCTGCAAAAACACTTGTTTTTCTTCGTTGTATGGGAAATATACATTTTTTGATATCACATTCCACTCACGAACTTCCTCAGGGTTTATTTTTGTCTTCTCCGCAATGCGTTTAAAATTTTCAGGGGATTTCTCCTTAGTTTTTTCAACTTGCTCGGCTGTATATTCCAAACACCATTTGGCAATATAGTTTGTGTACCAGTTGTTGTTTACATTATTTTCATATTCATTAGGCCCAGTTACTCCAAGCATAACATAGGAATTTTTGTCTTCCGAAAAATTGAAGCGCTGTGCCCAAAATCGACTAATCCCGATAAGCACTTCGAGGCCCATTTCCGGTATATAAGAAGCATCAGCCGTATAGCGTTCGTAATTAAAGATCGCAAATGCAATTGCTCCGTTTCTGTGAATTTCTTCGAAAGTAATTTCCCATTCGTTATGGCATTCTTCCCCATTCATAGTGACCATGGGATAAAGCGCAGCTCCAGAAGTAAATCCAAGTTTAGCAGCATTTTCAATGGCACGATCAACTTGATGATAACGATATGCCAACAGATTTCGGGCTACCTCTTGCTTTTTGGTAGCCATATAAAATGGGATGCAGTAGGCCTCTGTGTCCCAGTAGGTACTCCCACCATATTTTTCTCCTGTAAATCCTTTAGGGCCAATATTTAGGCCTGCATCAGCACCAGTATATGTTTGATTCAGTTGAAAAATGTTAAACCGAATTGCTTGTTGGGCTTTTACATCACCACCAATCCTAATGTCGGCCCGTTCCCAAATTTTTGCCCATTCTGCTTTATGATTATGAAGTAGCCTATCGAAACCGAGTTTGCTTGCCTTTTGAAGCTCAGTATCTGCTAGTTTTTTTAATTCAGCTTTTGGGTGCTTACGATCGGTAATATAACCTCCATATTTAATCAACGTAACACTATCTCCTTCAGATAGATGATGGTTATAATTTAAAGTAGTTTTATTGATTTCTCTTTGAGGCTTTTCCTTCCGTTTTATCTGCGTCTCACCAGCCCAAAATTCTGTATCCATAAAGGTACACACATGAAATTCTGTTTTGAGGGTGTGTGAATGAATAAAAGCTTTGCTTTCTTCTAATGAAACCTGGTCAATTTCCCAAAATTGATCTTCCCAGTTGCTGTCCTGATTTGTTATTCCTGCATCAAGATAAGGGATTAGGTCAAGCTTTGTTTCTCCGCTAATTGCAGTTACAGTATAATGGATTGCACCTAGATTTATTTGATCTAAAGAGAGAAATCGTAAGCTTTTGACATGAACCCTAGTTTCGTCTTGAAGTTTACACTTAAAAGTTCTTGTGTAAGTTCCTTCTTGCATATTAAGCTCGCGTTCATATTCAGTAACTTCTTTACATAAATTCAGGTCTAAATTTTGACCATTTACTTTTACATGAATTCCTATCCAATTGGGTGCGTTTAATACTTTAGCAAAATATTCGGGATACCCATTTTTCCACCAACCAACTCTGGTCTTATCCGGATAATAAACTCCCCCAATGTAACTTCCTTGAAAGCTAGGTCCAGAATAATCTTCTTCAAAATTTGCACGCTGACCCATAGCGCCATTTCCAATGCTGAATATACTCTCGGAAGATTTAACATTTTCAGGGTTCCATCCTTTTTCTATTATTTTCCAAGGATTTTGGTGGTAGTGAGATGCGTTCATTAAATAGCTGCTAGTTTATTGAGTAGGGAAATGTTTATTTGTTCAAGCGATTCGAAAACATAATCTGCTGCCTTAAGTTCTTCAGGATTACCTATACCAATAGCGGTCATTCCAGCTGTTTTGGCTGCAGCAACACCTGCGCTTGCATCTTCAAAAACAACACATGATTTGGCAGGGGTGTTTAGGTTTTTGGCACCTAATAAAAAAACCTCAGGATTGGGTTTTGAATGCCTAACATGAGTTCCATCTACAATGCTATTGAAGTAGGGAGTAAGGTTTAATTTTCTTAAAATTAACTGGGCATTTTTACTAGCAGAGCCTAGAGCAACAGGTACATTATTGTTTTTTGTAAAATCTAAGATATTCAATACTCCTGGAAGGATTTCTTCTGATCCCATTTCTTGAATCAGTTGCAGATAATGCTTGTTCTTTTGGTTTAACAGCATGTCTTTTTTTTCTTGTATCAGATCTTTTTTACCCCACTGAAGCAGCAAATCCAATGAATCTGATCTACTTACCCCTTTTAGGTTTTCATTCTGACTCTCTGTAAGATTAAAATTAAAGGTCTCTGCAATTGTTTTCCATGCAATGAAGTGGTACTTGGCTGTATCGACAATCACTCCATCTAGATCGAATATAAATGCATTCATAAATTAAGGTCAATAGTTTTGAATAAAAACAAATATATCATAATCCTTTTTTTAATTGGAGAAGAACTGCAATAAAAAGATGGAAATATTAAAAGCTTTTATTTATCTACAATGGTGATCTGCAGCACGAGTAGCTACTTGAATATTGGGCTTCATATTTACGCGATAACCCAATGAATTTGCCCAACCTCGAGACGCATTTACAAGTCGATTAGACTTAAAGCTTTCATCTTCATTATAATCCATATCTATTTGAATTTCAACATCAAGAGACTGTTTCATTTGTTCAGCAATGTCAATACTCATTTCTGTTTCCTTCCACAATCGTGTCCAAAGATCTTGTATTTTAGGAAACCCAATTTTATGAACAATATAATGAACCCCTCTATTGCCTAGACGGTAAGCAATTACCGTTGCATAAAGCGTTCTTTTTGCTATGCTTTGCGAGTCAGTACCTATGTGTATAGTAACATAAGGGTGTTTAGCAACCATAGCTTTGGTATAAGAGATAGGGTCAATCAGTGTTCCATTAATGTTCTTAAAGATCATGTTTTTTTAATTAAGCCCCTACTGTTTGATCAATAGAGGCTTTAGATTATTTTATTCCAACCCTTGCCCTTGAATGTAAGGCGCGCCTTGGTCTTTCAATTTTTGTTCCAAAGCTTTAATCTTATTTTCTGAAAGGTTTTTAACTTTTTTGCCAAGCTGTTTGGTCATCTTTTGAGCCAAAACCATGCTCTTTTTGTGAAGAGGTGTTGGACCATAAGTCGATCCCATTCCTCTATAAGCTACTCTGAGATGGGTTTGAACACTCGGAGGGTTTCGTTCACCTATTTCACCTTTCGATGGGTTTCCTTGAACAGACTTCATGAGTGCCACAACTTCTTGTTGCAGGCTTTGAATTTCACTATTTATTTTCCCTGGAGCGATGCTAGAATTATCTAATGCTGCTTTCAAAGCCATTAATTTCATTTCACTACGATCCATTACGTCTTCAATTACATCGAGTTCTTTTACTAAAGCAGATAAAGACTTTCTATAGGCGTCGTAGTCTTGATGAGATATTCCCTGAAGAACCCCATCACGAATCGACTTTACTTCAAAAGTAACAGGCTCATCCAATTGAGTGATTGCTCCATTATCATCTAGATAAAGTGTTGCGGTATAGTTCTGCGGAATAACAAGCGCCCCAGAGTTAAAGCCTCTGCGTCTTATTTTTCCATTTTCTGGAATCGATGCTGGATTAAAATGTTTCAAGTCCCAAGCAATTCGGTTACTTCCCTTTTTAGCTTTTGTGCTTAGTTTTCTAACAATATTTCCATCTGGATCTTGAATGGTTAGTAACACCTTAACAGACTGTTCTTCGTTTTCTTTATCCAAAGCATCCCATCCTGGGAATGGAACATCCATATTCTTTTTGTTTAATGCTTTTTCATTTTTTATACGAGTAGATTTTAAATTAGAAAAATCACCAGAGAGATGGTAGGTAAAAACAGCTCCAAAGGTTGGATTTTTAGAGAAATAATAGTCTGCTCCAGTATTTCCAACATTACTTCTAGGAACATACCATTTGGCGGTTCGAGGCGCAAAAAGTTTTCCTTTTCGTTTTAGGTTTGCCGGCGTCATTTCTCTTAAAGCGCTGTAATCGTCTAGTACATAAAATCCACGACCAAAAGATGCTGCAACAAGATCATTTTCTCTCTTCTGAATTGTTAAATCTCTAAAAGAAAGCGTTGGTGTTCCAGGTAACTTCTGCCATGCATCTCCAGCATTTAGACTGACATAAATTCCAAACTCGGTTGCTGCAAAAAGAAGATCTTTATTAACATGATCTTGAACAATTCTCCAAACTAAAGTACGCTTTGGAAGGTTGCTACTAATCGATTTCCAAGTTACACCGAGGTCAGTGCTTTTAAATAAATACGGGTTAAAGTCACCTTCTTTATGGTTGTCTAAAGCTACGTATACTGTATTTTCATCAAACAAATCGGCTTTAATATCATTAACAAAAGAACGACTTGGTATTCCAAGTTTACTCGCAGGAATTTGGCTCCATTGCTGTCCGCCATTTTTAGATATTTGAATGTACCCATCATCTGTTCCTGCAAAAAGAACACCTTCTTTTATTGGAGATTCTGATAAGGAAGTGATGGAATTATAATTTGACATTGCGCCAATATCCCATGCGTTATCCCAGCTCTGCTGTCTTCCCATAATCGGAAGTGTAATACGCTCTTCATTTCGTGTCAAATCACCAGAAACGGGCTCCCAATCATCTCCTCGGCTCTCCGACTTCCATACTCTATAGGAAGCGAAATATAGCCGCGCAGGATTGTGTGGGCTTACCAAAATAGGAGCATCCCAATTAAAACGCTCAAAAGGATCCCCTTCTTGGGGTTGTGGCTGAATAAGAACAGGCTCACCTGTTGTTAAATCAACTCTGTGTAGACCTCCTTGTTGCGTTTCGGCATAAATAATGTCATTATGAACAGGGTCGGTTGCGGATTGATGACCATCGGCAAATAAGGTTTTATACCAATGCTTGTTTGCAATTCCTTCTCTTTCGTCTGTTGCAGAGGGTCCACCGACAGATCCATTATCTTGAGTTCCTCCAAAAATGCTGTAAAAAGGTTCAGCATTATTTACCGCGACTTTATAGAATTGGGTTAAGGGTAAGTTTTTGATGTAACGCCAGTTTTGAGCTAAATCGAAACTTTCATAGATTCCAGCATCTGTTCCAATCATTAAATAGTTTGGATCATCCTTTTTGAAAATTATGGCATGATTATCCGAGTGCTTTTTTTCTTCTTTTAACTGAGTAAAAGATTTACCTCCATCTTCGGAGGTTAATACGCGAACATTCATTAGGTACAAGCGGTCAAATTTATGTGGACTTGCATACAGTTCTTGATAATAGTGAGGTCCAGTTCCACCAGAAACGGTATCAGACATTTTGCTCCAAGAGCTACCTCCATCTTCTGATCGGTATAGTCCTCCCTTTTTTCTATCTACCTCAACAGCCGCATAGATTACATTTGATTTTTGAGGAGAAATTGCTAATCCTATTTTACCCAGGTTAGACTTTGGAAGTCCATTGGCTAATTTTTCCCAAGTTTCTCCTCCGTCTTTTGAACGATGAATTCCAGAGCCTGGTCCTCCACCCATATAAGCGGCTACTGTGCGATGACGATCCCAAGTTGCTGCATAGAGCACTAAAGGATTGTTAGGATCAATTAAAAGATCAGTTGCTCCAGTCCATTCGGAATTTCCTAAAACTCTTTTCCAGCTTTTACCACCGTTTGTTGTTTTGTAAACTCCACGTTCACCACCTTTTTTCCAAAGAGGTCCTTGGCTAGCAACCCAAACTACATCCGAATTGTTTGGATGCACTATGATTTTTGAAATATGTTCTGAGCTTTTAAGCCCCATGTTTTTCCAGGTAGCACCACTATCTGGACTTAAATACACGCCATCTCCATAACCAACATGGCGCCCTCCAACATTTTCTCCACTACCCATCCAGATTCGAGATGGATCATTGGGATCAATGGTTATACATCCTGTTGAATAGGATGCTTCTTTGTCAAAGATTGGAGACCAAGTGGTTCCAGAATTTTCTGTCTTCCATACGCCGCCGGATCCAACCGCAACATACCAAACGTTATCGTTGTCAGGGTGAATAGCGATGTCAGCAATTCTACCAGATAAAAAAGCAGGACCTAGATTTCTAAATTTAAATGCATTTAAAGAAATTTCAGGTGCTTTTTCTACTTTCTTTTTTTTGCGTTGAGCCTCAAGACTGAAGCTGCTTAGAAAAAACATGAAACTTAATAAACTGAGAATAAACTTTTTCATAATACTTTATTATTGAGTTAGTTCAATAAATGTACTAAAAAAAAAGATCTTCGATTAAGCATTAGCTTTTTTTGATTCAAACTTAGGAAATAGCAAGGAATTTACTTTTTTAGACAGCCAAATCAGCGTAATCATGTTTGGAATGGCCATTAAAGCAAATGAAATATCAATGATTCCAATTACAAGATCAACTGTTGCTACTGCCGAGAAGACTATACTAACAATATATATATAGTTATACCAAGGGCCCCATTTTTTACTGGTCAAATACCCCAAACATTTAACCCCATAATAAGAATAAGTAAAGAGGCTAGAAATTCCAAACACAAAAACCATGAGTAAGAGTAATTCATCTCCTATACCATAGAATAAGCGATTAAAGGCTTCGAGGGTAAGATCAATACCGTTAAGATTAGGGTTTTCTGTTGCTCCGCTTATTATAATAATCAGTCCAGTAATAGAACAAACCAAAACAGTATCTAGCAACGGCCCTAAAGAAGCGACAAGACCCTCATGAATTGGATTCTTAGTATTCGATTGGCCGTGATACATAGGCGCGTTACCAATTCCACTTTCATTAGAAAAAACAGCCCTTCTAACCCCAATAATTACCAAAGCCCAAAAACCTCCAGTTGCAGCAGCTTGAAGGGAAAAAGCTTGACTAAAAATCTCACTTAAAGCTGGAATAATTGCCTCGTAATTTAGGGCTAACATGGTTACTCCAATCCCAAAATAGAGCCCAACCATTATGGGCACTAACATGGAGGTTACTTCAACTATTTTTTTCAATCCACCTAAAATAACCAATCCACTGATTAGGGCTAAGAACAACCCAATTATTATTTTCCAGTTTAAGTCACCAATATTAAAAAACTGATTGGGCTCAATTACACTGACTAAGGTTTGGGTAAGTTGATTGGCAGTAAAAGCGGGAAGTACACCAAATAAACCAGCAACAGAAAACCAAATTGCAAATGGCTTCCCAAATTTTGGCAAGGCTATTTTCATATAGTACATGGGCCCTCCTAATGGACTTCCATCCACTTCTTTTTCGCGATATAGAACGGCTAGGGTACAAGAATAAAATTTAATAACAGCTCCGATAATTGCAGTTACCCACATCCAAACCAAAACACCGGGCCCTCCCATATGAATCGCTATAGCAACTCCAGAAATATTACCTAAACCAACCGTTGACGCTAAAACTGCCGATAATGCTTGAAATCTTGAAATGCCTTCACCGTCCTCTTTACTGAAGAGTAATTTGAAGGAAGTTTTAATTAAAAGTAAAGGTTTTGCTCTAGCCTGAATCAGTAAAAAAGAACCACCCCCTATAACGAGTATAAACATTATAAGCTCAATAGAACTGAGTAATTTTCGAAATAAGGAACTGAGTAAATCCATGAGGTTTAAAGATAGAAAAAGCCTTGACATTTGAGTTGTAATTAATAAAAAAGAGTGGTGCTGAAAAAAATTATTCTTTTACAACAATCAAAGTAGCTTTATTTCCGGTAGCTAAATTCCATTGGTTTGCCATAATTAGACCTCCAACATTGTCATAAACCCTAACCTCTGCAGTATTAGGTCCAGATTCTCCTTGATTTAGTGCAATGAATTCAATTTTATTAAACCCCGGGATAAGGTCAATATTCAATCGTTTAAATCGTTCTTGAAGCAATACATTAGCTTCAACCTCACGGTCATTATATAAGATTCGAACACGATCTCCGTCTGCTACTTCATGATCCCTAAAAATCACCTGAACGAAAGGGGCGTTACTTTTAAAATCCCCTAAATATTGATCCACCATATAATCAACTGGATTTCGATTGTTTTCAGGAGTTTTCAGTTTATTGAGGAAGTAATCTCGATTATCCATGAAAGTTTCCTGCTTGCTCATGTCGATTTCGGGACGATCGAAATATTTATTATCACCATCTACTTCAGGGGTATTCTTTAAAAAATCTTTTTTTAAATACTCGGGCAGTTTGTTGGGATCTTTTATTGGTAATAAAAGAGATTTTTTTGGACCATCACTCTTATAGTTTTGAGGTTTTACCTCATTAGTTTGACCCAATAAAACAATGGAGCTAAATAATAGAGTAGTTAAAAAACCGAAAAATTTACAATCGAATTTCATGCTTCAAACCTACTATAAATTTGTCTTTAAAGAAATCTTTTAACAGCCTTTTAATCCAACTAACACAAAGTTGACTTAGCTTATAATCTGCAAAGGGGGAGTTTCTTTCCATCTACCGGCTGTGAAATCAGGAAATTGCTGCGGTGCTCCTTCTTGAGCGATAGAAGCTCCACTAAGCGGGCTAACGGAACTCCAAAAGCAACCTTCATATACATTTTGATCGAGGGGCAAACCTTGTTGTAAGCACTCTACAATGCGATACACCATAATCCCATCCATACCTCCATGTCCGCTGTTTTGAGTTTTTTGATTTAAGCGTTTATATAAAGGGTGATCGTATTTTTCATAAAGCGCCTCTAAATCTTCACCTTGTACCCAGGAATGGTGGTTTTTAGTAATCCCTTCAAATCCACCTTCGAGTGCTATTCGGGTAGGGAAGCCAGCTAAAATTCCTTTTGTCCCTTGAATTAAATTATGACGTGTATAGGGGCGAGGACTGGTTTCGTCCCATTGAACCATTATGGTTCTCCCGACTTGTGTTTTAATTATAGAGGTGTTTAAATCTCCATTTTGATAATCCAATTGGTTCCATTTATGATCCGACGCATAATTTTTTTCGGCATAAAGCTTTCTTCCCATTGCTGGAGTAGAGTAAGAAACAATACTCTTAAAGGAGTCATCCGTGCGACCAATATTCATGTATTGAGCAACTGGACCGAGCCCATGAGTTGGATATAAATTCCCTCTTCCCTTAGCGTAATGATGAGTTCTCCAAGACCCCGTTCCTCGTTCTTGTTCTTCCATTTGAAAACGGAGTTCATGTATGTATGCAGCCTCAGCATGCATAAGATCTCCTATTACTCCTTGGCGACACATGTTGAGATACATCAATTCCGTTCTTCCGTAATTAACATTCTCCATCATCATGCAGTGTTTTTGAGTTTCTTCGGAGGTGCGAACAATTTCCCACATATCCTCTAAAGTTGTGGCAATAGGGACTTCTACAAAAGCATGCGCTCCTTTTTTCATTGCCTCAATTACCATGGGAGCATGATTGTCCCAATTGGTGGCTATAAAAACAACATCGGGCTTAACCTCTTCGAGCATCTTTTTCCATAAGTTTTCATCTCCAAAATAGGCAGCTACCTTTTGATGTCGCTCTCCTTTTCCTATATCTGAAGCAATTTTAGTCCACCGATTTACATGGTCTTCATACAGATCACAAACAGCAACAACTTCTGTATTCTCCATAGAAGCAACTACCCTAAGATGACTTCCTCCTCGCGCGCCAACTCCAATGAATGCAGCTCGGAGATAGTCTATTTTCGGTGCGGCAAAGCCTCCCATATAAATCCCTTTTGAGGCCACTTTTGGCTCAACACAACTGCTTAGTAAAGAAGTTGATGCTATCGCAGCGGCTGATAAAGAGGAAGTTTTTAGAAAGGATCTTCTGTCAAATTTTTTCATGGTAGGTTTTTTACTTCCAGTAAGGTATGTAATTTTTTGGATTAGTTAACTTTTTTTAGATACATCACCTTCATAACAGTTTCATGATTTGACTACCTTGTACTTTTAAATCATCAACCGATTGAGCAAAACTATTTCATCTCAAGCGCCTGGGCGCATCTGTCTTTTTGGAGATCACCAAGATTATCTAAAGCTTCCTATAATTGCATGCGCAATAGATCGATCCCTTCGAATTAAAGGAACACCAAATAATACCAATCAATTTGTCGTTTATATGAAGGATTTGGGAAAAGAAGAAACCATTTTGACTGAACCGTCTAAAAGTCCTGTTCGAAAAGAAGATTTTTTAAGAACAGCCCTAAAGGTTTTATTAAAATATGGCTGTATCCCCTCTGAGGGATATGATATTATTATTGAAGGAACCATTCCGATTAATGCAGGATTATCAAGTTCAACAGCATTTACTATAGCTTGGATTCAATTCTTGGTTGAAGCCTTTGGAGTCGATGCTGAGGTAACTCCAGAATGGATTGCTCAACGCGCTTATGAAACAGAGGTTTTGGAGCACGGAACTTCGGGAGGATCTATGGACCAATACACCATTGCTTTGGGGGGGTTGATTTTTTTAAAAACAACAGATAATTCTGTTTTAAAACTTTCAAAACCAATTGGACAATTGGTTGTTGGGGTTTCTGGAATTGCAAAAGACACCTTTGGAAGTTTGTCTCATTTAAAAGGTCATGCCCTTAAAGCAATTGAGCAAGTAAAAAACCAAATCCCTTCCTTTGAAATAGCAGAAGCAAAATGCACCGACTTGGATTTGTATTTAAAATATATTTCACCTGATTTGCTGCCATTTTTTACTGCGGCACTTATAAACCACTCCATTACAAAACAAGCTAAAGTTGAATTTTTAAAAGCAAACCCGAATCCAGAAATACTCGGAAATTTGATGAATCAACACCACGAACAATTACAAAGAAATCTAAAAATAACCCCCCCAAGAATTGACGCTATGATAAACGCTGTTTTAAATGCAGGCGCATATGGGGCAAAAATAGTTGGCTCAGGCGGCGGTGGATGCATTGTTGCAATGACCAACAAGAACAACACCAATGAAATCGTTCAGTCGTTAAAAGAAGCAGGGGCTATAGATGCCTTTATAGTTTCACAAGCAGAGGGAAGTTCTGTAAAAACCACATCAGCATGACCCAAAATTTAATTATTATGGCGGCGGGCGCTTCTTCTCGAATGAAATCATCGGTTTCGGGCCTGGTTGATGAACATATAAATGAGCAAGCAAATAGCAGAACTAAAGGTCTTATTGAGATTGGTGATGATGCCAAACCCTTATTGTATTATTTACTGAGAAACGTCCAAGATGCAGGTTATAAGACCGTCTATTTTGTTACGGGAAGAGACGCTTCCTTTTTTCGATCAACCATTGATAAACTTCCAAATTTAGAACACCTCGAATTTAAATTTGCAACCCAATTTATCCCTGAAGGCAGAATAAAACCACTTGGAACTGCGGATGCAATTCAACAAGCATTAGATCAGTTTCCCGAGTTAAAGAAGACTTATTTTTCAGTTTGTAACAGCGACAATTTATATTCTGTAGAAGCATTTCAAAATCTACGAAGTATTGAAGAAAATCATGGATTGATTGCATATGATTTAAACCATTTAAATTTTTCGAAAGAAAAAATTGCGGGTTTTGCCCTCCTGGTTTTTGATGCAGACTTTAAGCTTTTAAGTATTGTCGAAAAACCATCTTTAGAAGAGTTTAGAGCTTTAGAGGAAACTCACGGAACTGTTTATGTAAGTATGAATTGTTTTACGTTCAATGGAGCCTCTTTTTATTCTTTTTTAAAAGAATGTCCACTCCACCCTGTTCGTAATGAAAAAGAATTACCAAACGCTATCTCTAACCTGATAGCATTAGGTTTAGAAGCCGTTCATGGAATACCAATGCGAGAACACGTGCCCGATTTAACAACTAAAACAGACATATTAGCAATTGAAGAATTTTTAAAGAATCGGAATACACTTCTGTAAAATTCTTTTTTTTCATACATTGAAGCCTCAAATGGAATCACCTATGACACTTTCAACCTTAGACTGGGGTATTATTATTTTATTTTTTGTTTTAACCTTAGTTATCGGGTTATTAGTATCAAAAAAGGCAGGAACTAGTTCCACAGAATTTTTTTTATCAGGTCGAAATATGCCTTGGTGGCTTCTGGGAATTTCAATGGTAGCGACTACTTTTTCGGCAGACACTCCTAACTTAGTTACCGACATTGTAAGAAAAAATGGAGTTTCTGGAAACTGGGTTTGGTGGGCATTTTTGCTTACCGGAATGCTTACTGTTTTCGTCTATGCAAAACTTTGGCGTAAGTCTGGAGTAGTAACGGATTTAGAGTTTTATGAATTGCGTTATAGTGGAAAAGGAGCTGCCTTTTTACGTGGATTTCGGGCCTTGTATTTGGGTGTTTTTTTCAACATCATGATTATGGCTTCAGTTTGTTTAGCGGCTATTAAGATAGGGAGTGTCCTACTTGGATTTACTGCTGTAGAAACCCTCATAATTGCATCAACTATTACCGTATTATACAGTTCGCTTGGAGGTTTAAAAGGGGTAGTTATAACAGACTTTTTTCAATTTATTTTAGCAATGGGTGCTACCTTTTGGGCAACCTATTATATAATTGACCTACCACAGATAGGGAGTTTAGATGCTTTATTGACTCATCCTAACGTAATTCCAAAATTAGATTTTATCCCCGATTTTCAACAAAGAGAAGTATTTATAACCCTTTTTATATTACCTATTGCGATTCAATGGTGGAGTGTTTGGTACCCCGGCGCTGAACCAGGTGGTGGAGGGTATATTGCACAGCGCATGTTGTCTGCAAAAGACGAGAAAAATGCAGTCTGGGCAACCTTATTATTCAACTTTGCCCATTATGCTTTACGACCTTGGCCTTGGATTTTGATTGCCTTGGCAAGTTTAATTATTTTTCCAGATTTGCAATCCCTTCAGGCTGCATTTCCAGACATTGATCCAAGTATTGTAAAAGACGATTTAGCGTATCCAGCCATGATGACCTTTTTACCAGCAGGATTAATAGGACTTATAGTTGCTTCGCTTATAGCGGCTTTTATGTCAACCATATCTTCACACCTAAACTGGGGTTCTTCTTATGTCGTATATGATTTTTATCAACGTTTTGTTAAGCCAGAAGCTTCCGAAAAAGAATTGGTTAGGGTAGGGCGTTGGAGTACCTTGATTTTGATGATAGCTTCAGCACTTTTTGCACTATTATTGAGTAACGCTCTAGAAGCATTTCAAATTTTACTACAAATAGGAGCAGGTACAGGTTTGCTTTTTATAATGCGCTGGTTTTGGTACCGCATTAATGCCTACAGTGAAATAACGGCGATGACTGTATCCTTTGTATTGGCACTTTATTTTAAATTAATTCACACAAAACTAGGGTTTGACCCAATAGCTGATGACATTCAATTAGTTTTAGGAGTAGCAATTACAACTTTATCTTGGGTGGTGGTTACTTTAGTAACGTCTCCTTCGGATAAGAAAACGCTCAACGAGTTTTATAAAATCACACAACCTGGAGGGCCAGGTTGGAACAAAGTAGTTGCTGAAGCAGAAGCAGATGGTGTTGATTTAATTACCGAAAAGCGAGCTTGGAACGTTCCTACTGGAATATTATGCATGGTAGTCGGATCTGTAGGAATATATGGAGCTTTATTTAGCACCGGATATTTTATTTATGGTGAATATAAAGAAGGGTCGATCTTACTGGCTGTAACACTTTTATCCTTTATAATTTTAAGAAAATTAATGAAGAAACTGATGTTTACAGAGTAGTCTTATTGATAAACCCGAACGTAATCAATTATAAATTCCTGGGGGAAAATAGAATCATCAACGTCAGGGCCACCGAAATTTCCGCCGACAGCTAAGTTCAATAACACATAAAATGGCTGATCAAAAGGCCATTCTGCTTCACTTTTGTTTTTAGGAATAAAAGTATAAACGCTCATTCCATCAACAAAAAATTCGATTTGATTTTCATCCCAATCGGCTGTATAGATATGAAAACCTTCTTCAATTTTAGGGAATTTAGTTTTTTTGGTATTGATAGTTTCTCCGTGACTGGCTTGCGTGTGTAAAGAAGTAAAAACCTCATGGGGCTCTTTACCCACATATTCCAAAATATCAATTTCCCCACAAAGTGGCCAACCAACTTCATTTATATTACTTCCTAACATCCAAAAAGCCGGCCAAACCCCTTGACCAACCGGAAGCTTAGCACGCACCTCAAAGCGCCCATAAGTGTATTGTATTTGATTCTCTGTTGTGATTCGGGACGAGGTATATACTCCGTCTTTTAAGCGGGCTTGAATGACTAAATTTCCATCGCGTATAATATGGTTACTATCCGTGTAGATTTGTCTTTCGTTATTTCCCCAACCGCATAAATTGGGACAACCGTCGCCTAATTTGAAAGTCCAAAAGTTTTGATTTAGTTCGGACTGATTGAACTCATCAGCCCAGACTAATTTTCTTTCTTTCGATTGTGCCTGAAGAAAGACACCTCCCAAAAGGATTATAGATAGGAGTATGGATTTCATTTTAATTTAGTTTAAAACGAAAGTAGCTTTTCTTTTTGTAGTAGAATCGGTTCCAATAAAAATATTAAAATCACCTGTTTCGGATTCCCAGGTATTATTAGCACTATAAAACTGAAGCATTTTTTCGTCTATAGTAAAGATTACTTTTTTAGTTTCACCAGGTTTAAGTGAAACCAATTCAAACCCTTTTAATTCACGTATCGGTCTAACTGCACTTGCAAAGGGATCTTGAAGATACAATTGTACTACTTCTTTTCCTTCCACTTCTCCAGTATTAGTTAACACAACAGAAGCC
>Ga0209716_1000223_pt1 | contig 59110 bp, 60 predicted proteins | sample COGITO_mtgs_1205_FD_184811 | JGI IMG/M metagenome (GOLD analysis project Ga0209716, IMG submission 184811) | Pelagic marine microbial communities from North Sea - COGITO_mtgs_120531 (SPAdes) (version 2) | ecosystem: Environmental > Aquatic > Marine > Epipelagic ... | reverse complement strand
CATATAGATGGAGATATATCAAATAACAGATTAGATAATCTTCAGCGCATTAGTCAATCAAAAAATGTCCTTAAAGGAGATAGACACAAATAACCAAAAGAGAAATGAGAGAGATACTACTTGAGATGTATGAGAAACTTTGGAACGCTGACAAGGACAAATGGGCTTGGTATGCTATAGTAAAAGATTCGCTGGATAAATTAGAAACCTTTAACACCAAAGAGAAATGAAAATAGGGATAGGAGAAAGATATGCTAAATGGCGTTCGTATACAACGCTGTTCTTATTACCGAGTCTGCAATTTGATTGGTGGGGCTTTGGTTTTATAAACAACCTTGACACGGGCAGAGTTCAAAGACGTTTAGAATTAGACATACACTTTGATTTTTTATTCTTCTCATCATTTGTTGCGATTTATTTAATGTGGGGAGACGAAGGGGAAATAAAATGAAAGAGATAGTAATAATCACTTTGCTCGTGAGTGTGATGTTTATGTACCTCACTAATAAAGGAAAGAAGTGAAATTTGTTCAATCATCTTACGATGAAAATGATGCGTTTGGTAGAAACATCTTAATTAGTTGGCTACGCAAACAAGATTGGGTAGTTCACGTCTTCAACGATATAGAAGATTATGGAGTAGACCTAACGGTACTAGATCATCACGGTAACGAACATAGCTTTGAAGCAGAAGTAAAGATTAACTACCCGTGGACAGATATGAAGTCATTTAAATTTAGTACCGTCTCTTTCCTAGGCAGGAAGAAGAAATGGAAAGAACAAGGGTTTTACTACGCACTGATCTGCAAAAAAACAACAGCAATGTGTATTGCTCACTCATCAATAATATACAAAGAGGAGTATACTGAAGAGTTGAAAATACAAACATCTGATAGATTGGGTAATGATTTATTCTATAGGGTTCCTAAAGAAAAGTGTACCTGGATAGAAGCACAAACAGTATATGATAAAAGCCCGAATAAATGAGACATCAAGATTTAAAACAGATGGTCGGTAGAGAGTGTGAATTCCTGTCCTACTACCTGGAAGAGTTTGAAAGAAAGCTTACCACAGATCCCCGGAATCAAGAGCTTAAAGATCATATCAATACTATAAGAGCTAAGTGGGAAGCTTACGACAAAGTATACCGATACATTATAAAAACATTTGAGGAATGAAAAACTACATTCGCAAGAGAGCGCATTATAGGTACGTAAATAGGTACTTAAATGAAATACGCTGGGAGATCATAAATACAGTGATCATATCAAGTTCAACAGAATATACTGACGCTGTTGTAGATCATCTGAATAACTTAGGGAGTTTAATACGTAAATACGAGAGAAGAAAGAGATGGCTGAAATTTTAAACATAGATTACCACACACGCATATACGTTATGTATGCGTTGAAAAAGTACAATAGTCCTACTATTGCTGCAAAGCATTTAGGGATAACAGCAAGAACAATACACAGGTATATAAATAAGTGGGGTATAAGTTATAAGCCCGAAGCACCTAAAACTGTTAAACCCGTCCAGTGGACAAACATTAGATAATGAAAGTATGAAAACGAATTACGAATCATCGAGAACACCGGAATCCAAAGAAACAATAGTTCGCATAGCGAGATACGCCTCAAAGAATATGATGCGGACAAAGGTAAAGAGTAGCGTTTACGCACGTATCGTAGACGCATGTATAGAAGACCTACGTAAAAACGGTATAGAAAATGATTAATCAGCTGTTTATAGAATGGACGGTAGTTATTCTTTCTGCTCTGATGTTTGTAGCTTACCTGCTTTATAAAATGAAAGAAGAATGATCACGTTACAAAACATGACTTGTTTAAATAAGTAAATGTTTATACCTTGAGAAAAAATAGCACTATGTCAATTAAAGATTTAATCATTGAACACTACGGAGACCACAGTGATGAAGGACCGTTGTTAGCTGCTGGATTTGATGATGCTTTGATAGGTATCGATCCAAACTCCCTTAGAGCTGTTTACTCAAGGAACAAATGTATAGATATACTTGTAGAAGAAGGAGAGTCTGTAGAGGATGCTATGGACTTCCTAGAGTACAATACATTTAATACTTATGTAGGAGAATACACACCAATTTTTATAGAAGATTTCCAATGGGATACTTAGACAACAAAGAACACAAGAAGGTTATTGACTGCGTACTTATGCAAAACGCACGTATGTTTGTTAACCTTGGGATTGAGAACTCAAAGAGTGATTACGACAAAGCCAAGAAAGAAGAGCGTAGAAAGCTCAGAAAAATACAGCACCTTGATCCAGAGAAGATAGGTAGATTAATTAAAGACTCACTCGATGACTGATAATACACCCAAGTACTACATAGGTAAGTACAAGAATATAGAGGCAATGGATGTCGTTCTTGATTTTCAAGAGGATAATTACAACCTTGGTGTGGCAATAGCCTACCTACTGAGAGCTGGCAAGAAAGAGGGCAACCCAGCGACTCAAGATATTGAGAAAGCAATAGTACATCTGGAAACTGAACTTAAACATCAAAGAGCAAATGGAGAATCTAACGGTAACGATATTCAAGGATATAAGGGACATACAGGGTCCTCACCTTATTACGTTACAAACAGCACTGGAGCGTATAAAGAGTGGCAAGAGCAAATCCTTGATAGAGAGGGTCCGTGGGATTCACAGTATAGATCAGAACGGAAACCAGGTTCCGGACAAGGAAGCTAAGAAAGAGCTACCAGTAGTATGTTTTAGCGGTCAGTTTGAGTTACGTAAAGATGACTCACTCGTATCGCATAATGGTCTTATCGTTCTTGACTTTGACCACCTAGATGTAGAGGTTTCAAAAACTATTCTAGCTACAGATGACTACGTGTTTGCCTGTTGGGTATCGCCAAGTGGAGATGGACTCAAGGCTCTAGTCAAGGTAAGTACACCATCAAAACACCGTGAGCACTTCAAGGCTATTGAAAAATACATGGAGCGCACCTACGGGTTAGAAGTAGATCCCTCTGGTAAGAATGAATCTCGTGCGTGTTTTGAGTCGTATGATCCAGACATAATTATAAACACCAACAGCAAGACATTCTCATCTATAGTATCCGATACTGAAGATGTACAGGTTGCCTCACATAAAGAGGTTATCACTGACTACAACAAGCTTGCTGTTATTTCTTCTATAATTAGACGTGCTCAAGATGGAGAGAAGCATACCGAGCTCGTAAAAGCCGCACATTTAGCCGGGGGTTTTGTAGCAGCTGGTAGAATAGAGGAAGAAGAAGCTCGCAGAGTATTGCTCCGTGAGATACTAAAGAAAGAAGTAGATAACGAAGACAACGCACGTAAGGCTATAGACGATGCAATTGAATCGGGTAAGAAGATGCCTATCCGTGATGTCATAGATGGCGAGAGTAAGGCAATACGCCAGATGCAACTCAACGATAATGACTTTAGCTTTGTATCTAATGATGACCTTGATTTTAGCTGGATTACAGAATACGCCTCTGGGCTTATAGAGGTGGGTCTAACAACTGGTAACGACATCCTTGACAGAAACTTTAGATACAAGAAAGACTTTACAATCATAAACGGTATCAGCAACGTAGGTAAGACTACATTAGCACTACACCTTATGATTAACGCATCTGTACAACACGGCTGGAAGTGGATCATATACAGCTCTGAGAATAAAACAGCATCTATTAAGATGAGGCTTATGGAGTTCATTGTTGATATGCCTATACGACAGATGGATACCGAGATGATTAAGTATGCTTACAACTGGGTAAATAAACACTACAAGGTTATAAGCAACAACGATGTATACAGCTACTCAGAGCTTATACTATTCGCTGAAAAGATTATACACCACGAAGGACCTTACGATGGGTTCTTTGTAGATCCATACAACAGTTTACGCATAGATATGGCTCAAGGGATAAATAAGAATAGCCACGAGTACCATTATGAAGCAGCTTCTGAATTCTTAACGTTTGCTAATCGTATGAAGATGGCTGTTTGGTTAAATATGCACGCAGTTACTGAGGCACAACGCATGCGTGGTGAAGATGGACTACCTGTAGCGCCAACAGCATCAATGACTGAAGGCGGGGGTAAGTTCGTGAATAGAGCCGATTGTTTCCTTACGTTCCATAGAAAAGTGTCTTCTCCGGACTACGACACTCGTAGGACAATGGAATTCCATGTGCGCAAGGTTCGTGAGACAGAAACCGGGGGTGCTCCAACTGTATATAATGAGCCATTCTTATTCCAAATGACTGAATCAAACACAGGTTTTAGAACGTTTACAGCACAAGGTCCACTGTATAAACCCCTTATGTTAAAAAAAATGCAAGGAGAGCTGGTTTTATAAACAGCTAATCACTATTTTGTTATAAAGTATATGGACACAAACAACGAAATAGTACTGTATTTGCCTAAACCTCCATCATTGAATGCGTTTTACGCTGGAAGACACTGGACAATACGAAAAAAACATAAAGAGAGCTATACCAAAAGCCTAAAGGAAGCATTAACCAATTACGATCTTTTTACAACAGAACAATATGCATTAGAGGTAGAGTACAACGCAAGGTACGATGTAGACAACGCTATTATGTGTGCTAAATTTGTTAGCGACTTCTTAAAAGATAATGAGTACGCAATTGATGACACACCTAAATACTTTATAAAACAGAGTACCAAGTTCAACAAAAACCTAAATAAAGATGAGTTCCTATGTCGTATCAAGCTCTATGGATACCAACTCCGTGAGCATTGATTTCTTTAATGCCTGTGCAATGATGCACGAAATGATCAATGAGCTGTATGAAAGCCTACACGATGGCTACGGCAATCCAGTGCTTGATGAAGAACAGATACTTGAATTAACAAAAGAGTTTAAAAACAAAATGCGTTTAGAGCTCGATATGATCAAGTCTTCTGTACACCAACACCTGGAAGAAAATGCAAAGGGGCAGGTATAAATGCGGCAAGTGCAATAGGTTAAAAAGAAAACACCTGTTCCATAAAGACAATTCTAGGAAATCTGGTGTAGGTTCTTATTGCAAGAGCTGTAAAAGAAAAATTGACTCTGAACGCAATAGATTCTATGGTGATTTAGACGAGAGTGGTAATGTAATATATACTGTTTACTACTTGCCGGAGGAACATTACGTAGGTATGACAAAGGATCTCCTGCACCGCATGAAAGATCACAACAAGAAAGGTAAAATTGTTGAGGGTTACGAGATTGTAGGTCAATATTCAGACCCTAAAGTAGCCCATCTGTTGGAAACACAGCTGCATTACAGGGGTTACCATGGCTTCCAGTATAAGGGTTAATTGATTACCTTTACAAGCTCTTTATTTTTCTAACCATTAAACAATAATACTATGTCTGAATTACAGATGAGTGACAGCTTTGCTGACTTTATCAACGAGCTTGAAACCAGTGATAAGAACGAGAATGCTCAGTGCTCGATCGATAACCCGGAATGTGAGAGCTGTAGCGGTTAGAATTAAGGGAGGGGTGGAAATTATTCTACCCCTCTTTCTTTTTATATAAAGAATATTAGTATCTTAGCACCAGTTCTATTGATCATTTCATCTCTCTCCCCCACTCTTGGATGGTTCATAGAGTTTAAGTTAACAGATCAGAAAAGGAGGCATTAGCCTCCTTTTTTGTTTTTCCTCTTTGAGTAACAGCACTTACCGTCACATTCTTTAGGTTCTATTTCACAATATTTTACAGTATGTTGATTTTTCTTTTTTCTGTTACTTGTCAAATTGTTTCATTATTAACTTAAACAATAAGAACGCCAGCCCCATATAGATAGCTAGGTTCTTTATCTTGTCCCATATAGATTCTTTTTCTATATATACTACCCTATCGTAAGGAACATTAATAGTCTGAACTATCGTATCCGAGGCGCATTCTGCGTTTATAGTAATCGTGTCGTTCACCTTTATTAGCTGTACTTTCAGACGATCCTTCACTATTGTAATAGTATCGTGTTGCTTCAAAGTCACAGTATCCGTGATAGCCACAGGTGGGCTGACAACCGTGGTCGTTACAACCAGCGTGTCTTTTTCCAGAATTGCTGGATCCTTCTGCACCGCTTTCTTTAAGTGCCATTGAGCGCTGCAACTCGTTAATAACAGCAATAGAGTTAATTTTACCAGCCATTTCATACAGTGTCAAAATCTACATAAGTAATACTTACCGATTCCCCTTCTTCAAGTGCCTTAGCAATCGGAGGATAGACTCTTTTATACGCATTAACACTTGACCCCACCATACCATTACTAGAGCCAAAGTTCGCTTGTTGAGAATCACCCAAAAGAAGACACCCAGCAGTATGTTCGTCAGTATTACCAGTATGAATAAGGATATACTCAAAGTTAGGAACGTCACGTACCCATAACGCTCCTTTGTGCATCTCGCCATACTTTTTTTTGTATCTGCCGTGGAATCCACCAACAGTTCTAAGTGTTATTCTATATGTGCCTGCGGGAATTCTAGTTTCACCCATGACTTTATCTTCACGATATTCGTCTTCAAGGGTATAGCACAAGAACTTTCTTTGTCCTCCTGTAACATCAAATAATATTCCATTTGTTGAATCATCTTGGCTGCTGAATCGTAGTACCTCTAACTCCATAGCTCTTATCATTTTTTAGCAAACTTCTCTAGTCCTGCGATACCAAAGCTACCTAAAGTAACAATAACAAAACTGTTATAAGTAAACTCATTGATAGGTAGGTGTGCTCCAAACGCTCCAGTGATTACATCGGCAAGCATTACCAATACCATAACAGCAAACGATAAAAAACCTATTACCGTCTTCTCATTGTAGCTGTTGTCATTATTAAAAATCTCTACGAACTTTTTCATAATTATATATATTAGTTAATCAAAATATCCTTTTGGGAATTTACTGCTCAAATCAGTATTGTTTAAAATATAGGACTCTTCAAAATCATCAAAGTTGGTTTTAATAATTTTATTTACATCCGTTATTTTTTGAAAGTTTCCTTTGTAAGCAGCAACCTTAATTACAGAATAATACATATCCCTTACATCATCTAAGATTTTCTTTCTGTGCTCTGGATAATCTGTAGTTAGGTAGTTCTCGTCAAAGCTTCTCTTATATCCTTTAACAGCGTATCTAAACTGCTGTACTAAATCATACTCGTAGTCACGTACAAAGGTTCTTTCAGAAATAAGCTTTAAAGTTTCCTTTGCTACATTTACTCTTTGCAAGTCAAAGTCTTTTGGATTCAAACCTTGTAGCTTTAAGTATCTTTCAGCTTTTTCTATCTCTTCGTTTTTCTTAGAAGCATCTCTGTAAGAAGACGTTATTAAAGAAGGTAAGAACTGAGAGCCTCCATACTTAGCCATGTCCATAACACGCTTAAAGGCTGGATCAGAAGGATCAGCGATTGATCTACCATAAACATCTTCATTCTTAGATAAAGAAGTTAAAAGGTTTACAGCCATGTTAGGCTGTATAGCATCGCCTAATACGCCAAAGTAACCATCAAATCCAAAGACCTCAGCGTAAGGATCAAATCCAGTGTAGTCGTATACACGAACCTTTAAATCATCATCAACAGATTTAACCCAAACCTTGTGGTCTTTCAACCATCCTGGTCTAACAACTGTTGCTGCCTCAAACATCTCTGCTTGTTTCTTTCTTTGCTGTTCTGTTTCTTCTTCATCATCAAACCCAAGCATACCAAGTACACCACTGTAAGCATAAGCAACGGATTTGATTATAGCATAAGGACCAGATACTCCTACCCATCCAAGACCGGTAAGTTTTCTGCGGATGTCTTTTCTGTATTCGGATTTTTGTTTGTCAGATAAAGTATCGTCTGATGTTAGTGTTTTAATATCGTCTCTTAAGTTCGCTATAATTCTATAGGTACTTCTAAACGCTTCAAAACGGAAACCCTGGAAATCACCAATAGGCATTCTCTGTACAGCTTTACCAAGCTTAGTGATTCTACCCCATGTAGGAGTGTTGTCTTTTACACGTTCGGCAGCGGCAGCTCTAACTTTTTTCTGCTGTGTGTCGTTTAGGTTAGCGTACTCATCACCATAAAGTTTCTTAGCAAAAGACTCTCTTTCGTTTTGATAGATAGACATCTTACCAAAATCATCAACGGCAGCATAAGTAGATCCTAAGTCGGCAATAACCTTCTTGCCCATATTACGTACTTTACCCACGTACTTATCGTAGAAGGACCTGTCTCCAGTTACAGAGAAATAGTATGAGAATCCAGAAAGACCGATTTGATTTACATTAAATGACTGACCTATTAATCCATTCTCTGACATTTCGGTAAGCATATCCATGTACTTTTGGTCTCCATTTAGAATACCTTCAGCCATGTTTTTAACGTTAACCATTTGCTTCGTAGGATTGAACCATCCGTTAGCCCAGTTAAAATACATTGTACCTATAACGTTCTTACCCCATGTCGGGCTATTCAATATAACGTTAACCATACGTTGATTCTTTAATGCAAAGAAGTAACCTCTCCAGAAACCACCTTCTATACCATCTTTGCTTGTCTCGTAAATTGGTTTAGACTGTATGATTTCAATGATATCATTATGAACCCACTTTGTGTTTAATGGACTCATAGGGTCGTTAATCTGTTTGTATGTAGCCTTCTGTCTTTCCTTTATGTTGTTGTTGGAAATGATCATCGGCTCTTGATTAACACGGTCTAATATCAATTTCTTCTGTGGCTTAGTAAGCTTAGAGAAATCTTTTTTAAACTCTTCTTTAGCGTAAACATCTTTTAGGTTGTCTTCTATGCCGTCAGCAATCATCTCAACCATCTTACCTTTTTCGTAGATGTTAAACAGCACCTCACCTGTTGCCGCCATTTGTGCAATAGGATCTTTGACTTCGCCAAGAAGCTCTCTGATGTGTGCCGGTATATCCTTCTTTTCCAAGAAAGCACTATTAGGAATATTGGTTCCTTTACCTTGAGCTCTCATCTTCTTTCTGTTATCGAGAAGCTCAGTGTATTCTTTAATAAGGTTGTCTATATTTCTCTTAGCCTCATCTATAATCAACTCTCTCTTAGAGTATCCCTTATTGCTTCCTTTTGAAGCCTTTACCAATGTTGACTCAACAGCTTGCTCTCTGGTGTATCCAGCTTCGTCAATAAGCTTGTTAATCCAGTTGTTATAAAGAACTAAAAACTCTTCTTGTACAGCTTTGTTTCTTTCGTTCTTTCCTAGATTTAGATACTTGCCTATAGATCCGAACTTAAACTTGTATGTAGGATCGTCAAAGAACCTGTAAGAGCGGTGCATGTATGTACCAATGTTTTCTAAGATGTTCTCTTTTGTTTCTTTTGGCAGCTTAGAGAATGTACTATCTGTTACCAAAGCAGCAGACTTTTCATCTATGATAGCACGTACAGCTCTTAAGTTTTTAAGTATACGCTCACCGTTTTTCAACTCAAGTATATCATTAACAACAGCTGATTTGTCAACCTCCATCATAAATCTGTTGGCTAACATACGTGCTTTAACAATGTATTCAGTATCTATACCCTTCAACTTACGGCTCACCCAGTTACCACCAAGGTCTTTGTTGAGTTCTCGTAAAATCTTTCCTAGACCTTTCATACCTATAGAGACTTTAGAAGATCTCATCTCTTCCATTTTTATAACCTCTTTTTGTACTTGGTTCCATTTAAAGCCTTTAATCTTCTCTAAAGCAGATTGCAGTCTTGATGGATAGTCTAATTCTTCATCTGTTAAAGGAGTATATCCTTGTTTTTCTTTAAATTCTGGGGTGCTTTCCTCTACTGTTACGTATTCAACATTGCCTTCAAATATAGAAGTATTACCACTTGTATTTTTAGTATCAATAACTTGAACCTCACTCATTTTCTTCAATGTGTTCGTAGTGCTTAATACTTTTGGATCTCCGATTGGTCCCACTATAATTGTAGTAATACCATGTCTACCAGCATCTACAGCAATTGTTCTTGCCCATTCAGCAGCTGATATATTAGGATCTACAAACGCAAAGTAAGTTGGGGCTAAACTCTGGTCTAATATAAGGTGACCAAACTTTCCACTATTATTAATCTTTAACTTACTTAAAAACATTGCAGCCTTTGTGTTATCTGTCAAAACCCCAGGTCTTTCTGAAAACGGCTCGTATAATTCTTTTCTTGAAAATGAATATACTGTAGCCGGAACAACACTATCTGGAGTTTTTACATCTAATTTTTCTGATGTTGCAGAATTAAAAGTTGAGAATTTTCCGCTATCAAGATTGATAATTAAACCATCTAATAGCGTAACTCCAGGTACTGATTTTATATATTTTGAAAATTTTCTATATACGTTTAAATCTCCAGAACTACGATTTAAATTACCAGAAGGGTGGTTATGGATAAAAGTCACAAAAACTTCTTTTCCTTTTAAATCAAATCTAGCAGCATCTATAAGACCAGCAACTTGCACCATATCAACGCCAGCTGAATTTTGAGTACCTGTTCCAAGCCAAATGGTTTTGTAATCTCCTTCTTTAGTACTGACTACTAAGAACATGTTTTCAGAAGTAGCTGACTCAAGGTGACGTAATAAAAACGCTACATCACTAGGACCGTTTATTTTTTCTGGACCTGTAAGATTGAAAGCATCGTTCCGTTCGTATATTCTTTGCTGTAAGGTGAACTCTTCAGTTTTGTTTTTAGCTACCATAGAGCTTTTAAAACGTATTGGTCCGAGTTGCTTACTGTTTACTACTTGAGTTTTTTGATCAGTATAAGCTCCAGAAGGCGCTGCATCAGTTCCTTTAAGTTCTTCTGTCTTTGGATATTTAACAGCTACAACCTCTTCATCTTTTGTCAAAGCCTCAAACCCTAATCTCTTAGCTACGTTGTCCTCTGTTTCGTTAAAAGCTTTAGCGACAGCTGATACGTATTGTTTTACTACATCTAAACCTTCTGCTCTTAGGTCTTTAATATCTTGTATTAAATTGCTTTCAGTTGCGTAATCGCTAAAACTATCCGCATCAAACCCGTCCATTACAAGTCTCTTAGCCCCTTTGCCTTTACTTAAAGCATCAAACGCTCTGGCTTTTGTGATGAGTTCAAATCCATACATTCCGTTATTAGCCCACATTACTTGACCTACTTCCTTTGGATCAAATTTTATTTTGGTTCCAGTAACGGTTTTTTTAAGCCATGGGTTAGCGAGGTTATGAAAGTAGTCTTGCTCTAATGCTGATACAGCCTCAATGCCTTTTAAGCCCTTGTATTTAAAATCAAGAACATCCTTTACACTTTTAGCGGCTCCCTTGTCTGAGCCGTGTATCATTATATTTTTAGGAGCGTCTTTTGTTTTTTTTCTTTTTGGGTTTTTATCGTATCCGCCTTCATAGATGTGTAATCTTACAGATACACCACTACCAAGATTCATTATCTTCTTAGCGGCTTCCCACCATTCTTTATTGGGCACTGTGAACTCAGCGCCTTTACCATTTTCTGTAGTGAAGAAGTTTTTAAGATCTTCGGCTGAAGGTATGAACCCCTTAGCTCTTTTAGCCTCCTCTTTAGTCAGCTTAACACCAGCTATGATGGTTTCTTCTTCTTTAATATTCTCCTCAGTATAATTTCTTAGTTTAGAAAACTCACTGTCATCGATCTGTTTAATAGCATCAGCAAAGGTTAATACCTTACTTACACCATCAATAGTTACAGAGTCAAACAGTATCTTATTTACACCGATAGCATCTGCTTTTTCCTTTACGAAGGATTTAATAGTATCAATAGCTTTCTTGCGAGAATCAATAAGCTGGCTAAAAGGTCTAGCTTCTTTATCTATACTGTTAATCTTCGCATTGTAATCTTTAACAAAATCAATGATTACTTTCTGTACCTCTGGAATAGTGTTTTGCGAATATCCAGGTGCTACAAAAGTGTATTTTGCAGACACAGCTTTTATGTGTTCGCTAATAAACTTTTTAGGGGTTGTCTCTATTACGACACCAATACCAAACTTTCTAATCTCCTGAAAGTTCTTAGCATCTTTGTCAGACTTTAACGACATTCCTGTTGTTAAATCAGCATCAATAATTTCAGATTTACTAGGTATTGGCTTAGAATCTTTCTTTGGTGTAACTGTTTTAACAGTTGGTTTCGCTTTTACCGGCTCAACAGATTCTTCTTTCTTTAAACCAGCTTTAACTAATACATCATCAATATCTACTAATTTAGAAGCTAAAGGAGTTCCATATACAGCTTTCCAACCCTTCCCTGGACTCATTTCTCTACCAGCAAAGTATTCTATTTTACCCTGTTTACCTACAGTTCTAAATCTTTCTATACTATCAAGAGGTTTACTTACCAATTCATTATTTGAAGTAGGCTTCTTACCATTGATAACATCTCGATCTCTTTTTGCATTATTTATTACAGCTGCAATACCTATCTGTGTTTTGAATTCATCAGACATTCCTGTGCCTCTGGTAACCTTAGAGTAGAAATCTTCTTCATTTTCCCACTGTCTATTAGGGTTACCGCTACTCATATCACTAGCACCAGCAAATCTGGTTATCATATCAGTATTGTCGGTCTTTTTTGATTCAACATCTGCTCTACCGATAAGTGTTTCAGCTTTCCAATTTTCAATAAATACGCCTTTGATTTTAGCCAATTCACTTTCTGTATACACAGGATTGGATTTGTTTAAAAGACTATTATCAATGTTTGAAAATGCAATATCCAGCGCTTGTTCAAAAGAAGATCCACCGTTAAGGTCGTAATTAGTTTTTGACGACATACTGGTAGAACCAAAAATCTCTCCTTTTCTTCTTACATCATATGAAGCTTCTATATCGTAACGTCCATTAGGTAGGTTATATACTTCAACTGATATATCTAAACCATAGGTTTTAGGGAATTTAGGTCCTGGAATCTTTGTTTTAGCTTCAGGATTTGATTTAAAGTAATCAACATATGCGGTTAATTTTTGGAGTTCGGTATCCCCTGTGGTAGAAGGCTCTGACTTTTTCTCAACAGCTGGCTTTTCGGATGGAGCTTGCTTTGATTTAAGTTTATTTTTTTGTCCTGAAGTTAATGCGGCTTTCTTTTTAGGATTCATAAAATCTTCTCCACTTTGAGTAGACTCTACTGTAACTATATCTCCTAATGATTCATCAGCTACATTTTGTTTTACAGCATCTAACGCTGTTGAACCCTTTCCTATTGAAGTACTTGTATTGCGTCCTGTTTCATTACCGTTTTCATCGTAAGTTATAGAACTAGACTTATAGCTTCCGTCTAAATTAGTTGTAACAGTATAATCTACGTAGCTACCATCATTAGATTTTACTCGTATTACCTCTTTTTTGACCGGAACTTGATTGTCTTGTATACGTTTTTTCGGCTGTGGCGCTACTTCTGGCTCTTGTTCGGGAGCTTGCTCAATATTTGTAGTTGCTGTTTGAGTGGGAGCGACTTCAGTTTCTGGAGCCGTGGCAAGCTGTTGGTTGATTTTTTCATCTTGTTTAGCTAAAATTTCTAATTGCTTTTCTAATTCTTCTTGCTCGTATTGGCTAGTAATAATGTTATAAGCAACCTCGTCTCCTATGTTGCCTCTAAACGTTCTTTTAGTGCCGTTTGCGGCATCCAAATTTACGGATACTATACTGCCTTCATCGTCACGGTTAATCGCTGCTAGAGGATCGCTATAGTTGTTTTCATATTGCTCGCCACGAATAGTAATTTTATTACCATCAATTGATACTATCTCTTCTGCTTTAGCTAATCCTATCTCATCGGCAAAATTACCCTTGAGATCATCCATATTACCAAGCTCAATTATATCTCCATCGTCAGTTAGCAAAGACATCTTACCAGCACCCTCATCAACAATACGACCAGCAACTTGCTTGCCAGAAGGAGACTTCATGGTTACACGACCATCAATAAGATCCTCAAATCGATCTGGCTGTGCTTGTTTGTCTACATTTAAGTCAATAGTAACTGGAGTAGGTTCGTCCTCTGGTACAAATGTTTCTGTTGGCGCAGCTGGTTTAGTTTCAACTGTACCAATTATATCTGTTATTTTCTTATTCAGCTCTGACTCTAATGTTTCAATTTGAGATTTGATTAAATCAGCTGCTGTTTTTGATTCTGTATTTTCTAACCTCTGCTTCTTATCAAGGATGACAGCTTCAAGATTTCTAATCTCATCAATTTGTTCGTCAGTAGCTTTTTCAATAAGTGCATTTTCCTCGTTGTTGCGATACTTAGATTCAATAGCATCTTTCTCAACAAGAAGTTCTACAGCTTCTGTTTGTAAAAGATATAGTTGAGAATCATCAGAAGTAAGCTCTCTTTTCTTAGCTATACTGTTTAACCCACTATCAATATCTCTAATTCTTTTTTGGTCCTCAGTAGAAAACTTACCAAAGAACTCAACGTCTTGATCAATTAATGTACGTAATGAGGATATGTTCTTCTTGATCATATCATCAATAACATTAACCTGTTCTTGTGATGCTTCTTTTTTCTTATCCTGTAGGTCTTTTATCTGTTGTGCATTTTTTGCACGTGCCTTCTCATTCTTTATAGAACCACGAGCACTCATTCCATTTGCTGTTACAATGGTACCACCACCGGCAACCATACCTACTAAGAAATCGTCAACAAGTTTGTTTACTTCAAAAGGCTTTCCTTCTTTAACCCCAGCAACCATTTGATCAAACGAATTTACTAGAGCCTCTTCAAAACCTTCTTCTAGACCTCCTTTAGCCATCTGTTTATAGATGTCACTAGCTTTTACACTTTGTATAAAAAATTGTTTGTATGCTTCAGTAGAAGCTTGTGTAGAGAATATCTTTCTAAATGCTGCAAGGTCAGCCCCACCCATCTTTTCTGCTAATCCCTCTACAATACCAGCTGCGGTAGCAAACAGTAATTTTTCTGACGGTGAGTATGCTGGATTGTTTTCAATCTCACGATACTTATTACCACCAGCGCTTACAGCAACTGTACCAACACCTGTTGTAGCAGCCAAAGCTACTGAAGGTATAGCCTCTGTAGCACCGCTAAATAATAAGAAAGCTGATTTAGCTATCTGACCATCTTGTGCTAAACCTATAATACCTTTCTCAGCCTCTTCTTTAGTGATGCCCGCTTGTGCGTTACGAGTATTTCTTATGTATTCTGAGTTGTTAGCAAAAATATCTGCCGCTTGTTCAACCAAGTTAGGTTCATCAAAAGATGTTATGGTTTGAAATAAAGCACTATTAAAACCACCTGGCATTCCAGAAGAACGAGCAAAGTCGTAAGCCATGTTAGCGTAATCAAGTATTCCCCCGACAACGCTGTTAGATCCAGATACTAACTCCGCTAATATAGGAGTCTTTGCAATACCTCTACCAAACGCTAAATCAGCTTTTTTAAGTGACTCAAAGAAAGGATTTGGTGGTGTCTCAACCTCTGTCGGTTCTGTGGATACTGATGGTCCAACCAAAGACTCTCCAGCTGTAGCTTCTTTTTTTTTTGGAGCGTAATCTACTTGCCCTTTGTATACAGGGTACTTTTCTAGTATAGCGTCAACTAATACAGAATCATCGTATTCGTTGTACTCTGGATACTTAGCCTTTATCTGTGATGCAAAATCCTGTACAGAGAGTTTATCTTGAGGCATATTGATTATTTTTTATTAATCTTTTTACGGTGTGGGTAAGTTTAGATTTAGTGGATTACCACTAGACGAAGGTACGGAATTTTGACCGCCAACACCCAGTGGGTTTACAGCATCCACAGCTATTGGCATTTTACCCTGTTTCGTTCTTTCTAGTAAACTTAATAACCCTGGATTGCTTTGAATCTTAGCAATCTCATCTGGCTTGGCTGGTCTAACAGTTGTATACACATCTCTGTTAGCGTCAGCGTCAACACCTGGTAAGTTTCCTACAATAGCCATAACTCCAGGAGGCAAGCTGTTTCCGTTTTTGTCTTTAAAAGCTCCCTGCACCTTGACTAATACCTCTCCGTCACCATCAACCATAACTTCTATAATATCTTCCTTAAGCTCTTTAGCTCTGCCTTGAGCATCTTGAGCGGCATCGTATTTGTTAGAAGTTTCAATAATGTCAGATTCTGGTATAGGGAATGCTGTAACATCACTAGCGCTAGGTTTCTTGGCTCCGTATATCAATAAGCTAGATACTTTATATCCTCTTACATTTTTATAAGATTCAATAGCCTTACCAGCCTCACTAGTAGGTTTGGTTTCTCTTGGAATTAAAGACAAGAAATTGTTTACAACAGCTTCGTTATAACGACCTAAGAATCTTTCTTTCTTATCTTCTGGTTGCTGTACTATAAATTGAAACTGCTGTTCGTTTCTTATTTGTTTTTCTTGACCTAGTAGTCCGGCATCTATACCTCCCCAAACAGTAGCCTTTAAAACGTTTTCTGAGTAAGGGTCATTCATCCTAGAATCTAAAAGATCTCTAACAGCATTTTCAGCAGCCTCTATATTTATCTGACCAGTAGTAGGGTTAGTAAACTCGTTTTTAATGCGATCGCCTAAATCATTATAGAACTGTCTAGCTGTTGTTACTGGATCGTTTATCTCAAATTCCTTACGCTTTGGTAAAACGTAATCACTCATAGCTAACAAGCTATTAGGAGTCTGAGGTGTGAATCTATATGCCTGGGATGTTAAATCATACTCATCAAAGCTCACTCCATAACCAGCAGGGTCAGATCTAAATGCTGAGGTGTTTGTATGATAGCTTTCTGTTAGTTGTTTTGCTGTTCCAGCGACACGGGAATAATTAGCATAAGCGTTATCTAAAGCTCGTCTAGTTCCTACATTATCATCAGAAGCAATACCACTCATTGCTTGCTCTACTTGATTCCACTGTGATTGAACAGCTGGTATAAAACCTTCTAAGTAGTTTTCACCCGTCTGCTTATAATCTTTAATGTAGTTATAGGTAGCCGCTTTTTCTTTCTTCATTTGGTCTTGGCGTTGTTGCGCCAATCCAAGAAAGTCTGGTGTTTGAATTACAGTGCTTGGTACGAACTCCTCCATTATTTAAATCTTTTTGTCTTTAACAAATTGCGGAAGAACTTTGATTCTTTAGATATAGCTTTTGCTTGTTTTGGGTTCAAAACGTATTCCCCTCCTGTCATTTCTCCAATAACTTCTCCGTCCTGGATCATGTGTATAGGATTAGTATCATGACTAAACTCTCCTGGAGTTTGCATCATACCACCATATTTAAAGTTATTCATTTGGCTAATAGCTCTACGTGCTGCCTCTTCTTCCTCTAGAGTTAAATCCATCATAGGGCTTGAAGTGGGTCTGTACATTTCGGCAATACCAGCTGCATTAACACCACCTTCTAGAAGAGGGTCACCTACTTGAGGTATATTTGTTTCTTCCAGAGGATTTTTCATCTCAAAATCTAATGGGTCTTGTAAATCAGATCCAGATTTTTTGCTCTCATTTCTCATAGAAGCCCCATAACCAATAGTTCTTCCAATATCGCTTAGTCCACTAACAGTATTTTGAACACCTGCATTAATGGCATTTTGGAATCCTTGACGTTCAAGCATTTCACGCTGTGTATCTCTATTTATTTGTCTTTCAGAACCCATAGCAGAAGCGCCTAACGCAGACATAATATCTCTTTGCTGTTGTGCTAGTAACTGGTTTGTAGCTCCTGTTCCTGCATCAACAACCTTACCTATACCTCCAATAACAGCTCGTGAACCTGATCGCTGTAAAGCTTCTGTAGATGTAGATAACGCCTTGTTTATCTCGCTAATACGCTGCTGTACAGCTTGACCAGACTTAGCTTGTTTTAACATCTCGGCATATTCAGCCGGCTTCATGCGTGAAGCTTCTTGTACTCCAGCTAAACCAGCTTTACCAGCATTCTGCTGATACAAACCATAACCAGTCTTACCCAGACCGGCTACACCTTGAGCTACGAGAAGTGACATTGTAATTGGATCCATAGTGCAAATTTACGTATTTTAATTATGTGCCTTAGAATCTGTTACCACTGCGTTTACAGCATATAATTCTATAGGATTTGTATCTGTTTTTGTTAGTTTGATTTTAGCAAAGTAATCTCTTATCTGGTCACCCTCAATAGATGAATCTGCAACTAATACAACGACATCATCTTGCGCTAATCCAGATACATTTGCGTTACAAGTTAGTTGATTTGATCCAGAAATACTAGAAGCTGTTAAAGACAATGCTACAAGCTGCGTGTTATTTACCTTATATAAGAAAGAAGAAACACCCAGAGGAAAACTCATAGAGGATATATCATTCTTAAACGTAATGGTATTAGTCGATACACTATCTACAATTCCTAATCCAAAAAACTCATCTGTGCTTTTTGTTGTAGTGATATTATCTGTTCCGTTTCTGCTAGTAGTAGCTCCGTGTACATAGGCGTAGTAAAAACCTTCTTTCTCACCATAAGACGTATCATCTATAACAGCTGATTGATTAGTTGTAGAAATAGTTGTGTCCCACGCTGTGTTACCCTCCAAGGATAATGACTCATAAGTCTTTACGGCAGAAGGAGAGCTTTTAGAAATAACTTCAACTAAAGATTGAGCAGCTGAAGCTCCGTAAAACGTGTTTCTACTAGCTGTTTCGTTGTGCTCGTATAAGTAACCGTCTTTAAAAGTATGCAAGAAACCTCTTAGGCTAACAATAGACTCTGGTTCAAAACTATAGAATGTAGTGAATACGTTATTGTTTATAGAATACCCTAACGTAAATGAATCTTGACTACCACTTATTGCTGGTGTAGTAACAATATACTCTTTGTTGTCTTTGTCAATGCCACCAATAACCTTATGGCTAGTCTCATTTGAGACAGCGTTGAACTTCTTGTTTATAAAAGATGACATTGTCTTATCACTAATAGATGTTAATCCATTAGAAGATACAGCTACTAAGTCTCCGCTATTTACATCAGCAAAAAATATTTTACCGTTATAATGAGCTACGGACTCTGGATTATTCCCACACCCGTATTCACCAGTAAAGTATCTTTCATTTCCTAAAACATTTGTACTTAATGTAACTAAATCATCACCACTACCCGTCTGTATTACATTCTTACCAACAGCTAGTACACCAGCTCTACGCTCTTGTATAAAGAATAACGACTGGTTGTAACTAACAAGACTTTTTATTGAACCATGTTCTATGGCTAAATCTTTATAGTTCGCTAGTGATAAATTAAAAGATGATAGATTTAACTCAGAACCATCTGCTGAATAAAAATCAGAATAGGTTATAGATGCTTTTCTTTTTTGCTGTTTAGCATTATCGATTCTAGCAATAGGTCTACCAATAGAACTGCTTTCAGAATTAAAGAAATCGCTTACAGAGTAATCATCTATAAACCTAACAATTCCGTTATATCCAGGCATTTTTCTAAACCTTCCTTTTGATATTTGATCAGGAGCTGCAAACATAACTCTAGGTCGCATATATGCATCACCCTGTATTATCTCAATGACCTTGTCAGTGTTTGTAACTGTTCCAGCATACGCTACATCTAGTGTAAACGTAGAATCTGTTGTCTCTTCAGCAAAGAAATAATAAGTATTACCTTCTTTGTATACATTACCTACAGTAATACTAAAGCTACCAGAAGTTATAATATCTCCCTTAAATATTCTGTCTGTAGTAGTACCTTCAACATCACTACCGCTTTGTGAAGTAATTATAAAACTAGGAGTTGTTGTAACCCTGTCGTCTTCATGAGCTCCAGATACAACATCGTACTTAGTTCCGATTTCGTAGTATATACTTTCTTTATTCTCTTGATTATCATTATACACTTCTATAATGCAATCGTCAAACCATTTGCTATCGTTGTTTTCTAAATTTTTATAGGTAAATCCAGTAGCTTCTTGATTCTCCTCTATAATTAAAAATGATCCGGTTGTATAATTTACTGTGTCTGGAGTAGAACTATCAAGTATTGGGTTCGTATTGTAATCATCTACTAATATCTCATGACCTACAACTTTAAATATATTTAAATCTAAACTTGAAGACCCATATGATATTATCCTCATTTTATCTCCCTGTTTATAAGAATAACTTTTATCGGATCCGAAAGCTTTTACATAGCTATTATCTTTTTCAAAAAGAGTGTTTAATGATATATATATTCTTTTATTAGGAGTGCTAAATACTCCGGAGTTTTCATTAAACGGAATAAAACCACCACCTATTCCGTATATAAATTTACTAACAGATAAACCTTTACCAGTGTATACAGGAGCCCAACTATTAGCCCAAGTAGGTGGATCATGGGAGACTCTCATTACCACACTTGCAGATCCCTTCAAGTTGTCCTCATCAGCTCTATCAGCTAAGGAGTTTACATAAGTTCTTCCTAATTCTTGAACACCGCCACTTCTATTTCTATTATCATAATAAACAATACCTAGCTTGTGAGAAGATCCAGATTTGAATGTTTTACCTACATCTAAGTTTTTCAACAAAGGAGCTGTGAAATAAGACGTTCTGTTTGTTAATGTCATAACAAAATCAGTAGAAGGATCTGCATTGTCTAGGACTATTCTTCCAGACCTTATAATAAGTCTTTTTTTAGCATCTTCGTAAAAGCTATTTATATAGACATCTAGATACTCTGGATTAAAAATAAGAGTGCCCGCATTAGCGGTGCTAGTACATTTAAATGTTAAAGAGCCTTTTACCTCTCCGCTTTCAACCGTAAATAATGAAGATCCACTTGCGTTCATTACACGAATAGAGTCTCCGTCACCTAAAGGATAAAGCTTGACTTTAAAAAGATTGTTATGCATTAAAGCATAAATAGCATCTTTTAAATCTTGCTTACTATCTCCAGAAGAAATATTTATTTGTTCTCTAATAATAAGAGGCGATATACCAGATTGAATACCATTTTTTATTTTAGATATTGATTTTGTATCTACGTTTTTTCCATCTTCATCAGAAAAAAATATATCTGTGCTAACAGATAGATCGGCAAATCCACTATCAGATAAATTAATTTCATCAGCGTTAAGAACTATGTTTAAGTATAAAACTCTATCCTCTGTAAAAGTAGAAGGTAGTCCACTATAGTCTAATAAAACAGCGTAATTTGTTGATTGAGATAAGGAAACAGCTATAGAATTATCAACGTGTTTATAGTTGCTAATTAGTTCACTGGTTGTGTCAATATTCTCATACCCCTCTGTATAACCAGCATACATTAATCTACCTTCAACTATTTCCTGGCTGTCAGCTTTTAAAGGAACATTATCAAAAAGTTTGTTCTGTTCTGTAGACGAAACTAGTGAACCTCTTTTATCATCTGTGAAATTTATAGTTACAGCATTACTATTATGAAGATTTGTCTTTTCTTCTATTTCAAAAAATGGACCAGCGTTACCTTCCCTTGCGTATACAACTATTTTATCTACATCAGCTACACTATTTTTAACAAAAATATTTATCTGGTTGTAAAAATTTTTAGCAGACTCTGTTATAAAGCCATCTCTTAACTGTGTTATAGAAGAGGTTAACGAGCTGTATGGAGATAATGCTGAATGCTCTCCATCGTCATATACATACTTGTAAGCAAACTGATACACCTTGTTAAAGATTCTATTTTCTTTTAGCGCTGAGTTGTTTACAATATTATATGTAGGAGGGTCTAAAGGCGGCTGTTTAGCAACAGTTAAGAAAAGTAACTTCTCTTCATCAGTACCTGTAGTAAATTTTGAAGGGTAGTTACCAGCTATAGCCTTGGTTACATTAATCTTCTTTGGATCTGATTCACTATCATTAAAGAATAAAAGTATATCGCCTGTGTTAGACTCTATGATATCACCCTTTACAAAAGAATCAGCTGTAAATCCTAACACGGAATCCTGATAAACCCTTGTAGAGGATCCTGTAGAAGACTTGTACTGGTATATTGAGTGGCTGTTATTGCTGTTATATATAAAGAATATAATAACGCCTAACTGCTCATGAGAAACAGAACCTACAACTTTGCTAGTTCCAGAAGCTGGAGCTATGTTAAAGCTTTTTGCAACATTACCATAAGCGTTTTTAATAACAATACCATCGCCATCGTCTTCAGTAGATATACGCAAGTTTAATGCGTCTGTCATCTCTACGTTCTTTACGAGACGTTCATCGCTATCTTTATTTAGATACCTTGGGGTTAGCTTATCTATAGCCATAATTAATATTTAGGCGACTGTCTGAAATTCTTTCTAATCGTTGCTAATGCATCCTGCTTACCAAATGACTTCATTCGTGCATTAGACTTTCTACGCTCATTGTAATACTCTTGTCTTGCTCTAGACTTCTCTACAGCAGGTACATTACTCTTACGCTCTATGAGCTTGTAGTATATGTAAGCTCTTACTGTTTCTTCAGCAAACTTATGTACACTAGGTGATGTAGATAAAGCCTCGTCAGCTATGTACTCTATAGCTACTGTAGCGGATCCTACATTTGTTGAAAGCTCAATTCTGTTTTGGTCAAAGTTTACCCGGTATTCTCCAGCACCTTTACCACCGCCCATACCATACAGGCGACCTTGTGATCCATTAGCAATATAGTTTCTGTATACCTCTGAATCAAAAGCACTGTAGTTAGGAATAACGTCCTTACCTCTATTAGATATAAGGTTAATGTTTCTGTTTTCTATAAACTGATAAACAAGACCATCACCACCTATAACGCCTAGCTTTAACAAGCCTACAAAATCTGTAGGCAAAGTAACTGTTCCTTTTGTTTGGTCTACTGTTAGCTCTGCTGCTTTTACTTTTAGACCCATGTCAAAACCAATCTCACGTACTCCCCTAAGAGCAAAGTTTCTTACAACAACCTCTGGAGCATTGCTTGTATAGTCATCATACCCCATGGTTAACATGAAGTCGTTGACAATCTGATCTATTGATACGGTTTCTAACGACATTATTTATTCTCTTCTTTCTGTTTCTCTACCGTTGCGTATTGAGCGACAGCAGAATCACGTAGGTTAATACCAATAAGCTGGGCTATTTCTACAACCAAGTCTCCAAAGAAATGCTCTGGTAGCTCAAAGTCTATACTGTTTGTAGCATCAAATATCTCAACACCAGGAACAGTAGATATGTACCCAAACTTAGGCTGGGCTGTTGTCTTTGCTGTGGTTGTTGGATTTAAACCTTGGGGTAGCTTGTAGTATCTTAGCTCAATCTTTTTAATAGTAGTTGGAAATACTTCTATATCATCACCAATTAAAGCTATTGGAGAAGTTTCACTTGGGTTAGACAGGTCACTCATTAGAGCACGATCAATATCTTCTTGATTATGCATCAGTTGTATGTTTGTACCTACACTAGATCCAAATACATATGTACTGTTTGTAGTCATTGAAGAAACTCTAGCTAAGTCACTAGGCTTAGAGAATACTCCGTTTGCCTGAGTTAACTTTTGCTTCTTCTGAAATACAGATAAATCCTCATCTATATTTTTAGTCTTGCCTAAACTTTTACCTGGGTCAATGCCAGCTCTACGGAAACGCATTGCATTTCTATGCTCGTCAAACAATCTGTTAAAGATGTTCATCTGAGCTAAACCAGCAAAACTATTGAATACAGCTGGAGATACAAATCCCTTCTGATCTTTGTTGACCAGGTCTTTTAATGCTGTATATACTCTGTTTACACTTGCCATCTGATTGATATTAGATACTACAAATATACGAAAAGAAAAGGGGCTGCTTTTGGCAACCCCTTTGCTTAACATTCTATGTAACAGAAAATTAGATATTGTTTAGCTGTTCTACAACTTGGTCGTAAACTGCGGCTCCTTTCTCAGTCATGAAGAAGCGGACAGCAACGTCAGTAGGACTGCTACCCGGAGGGCAAGATACAATTAATCTATTGTTGTCAAACCAGTAAACACCGTTTTCCGTAAGACTGAGAATCTGAAACTCTCCAGCTTGCATAACAGCAGAGCGACACATGACCTCTGGGTTGTCAAACATCTTGATAAACTTCTCTGGGTTTATCTTAGCGTCTCTAAGCAATTCTCGCTTGATCTCAGCGTTCTTCTGGTTCACATTGATACCATACGATAATGCAACCGGTAAGAGGTCTTGAATGTCTTTATTTTTAATCAGAGAGATAGCCTCATGTAAATCAAACTCACGGTCTAATTCTTCTTCAGCTGTCTTTGATTTATCGATTAACTTAAAAACACCACCACCATTAGAGACATTGTCTGGGTGCATGTTTAAAAAGTTAATTAGGTTCGGGTTTGTAAATTCAACAGCTAACATCTTATCTCTAAAAATTACATGCTCTCTTCTAGCGTATTGACTTTGTTCATCACGATAAATTGTCTTTTCGTTAGGACAATATCTTAATGCTGTAGTTACCTGCTTTACTGGATCGTAAACAGTAACCTCAGATTTAATTCTACAAACGATACCACCACCGTTTATAATCTCGTAGAATCTTGTGGTTTGTGGATTGAATACCTGTTTAACAGAATAGTCTACAGGTTTTGCTGTTGGTAATGCTTCTGGTGCAGCCTCTCTTTTAGGACGACCAGGTGATTTTTTAGCTGTCGTATTAGCCATTGTATTGAATATTAAATTAAAAAAAAATAAAAGGAGAGAGCCCTAAGGCTCCCTCCTATGTATTGTGCTCTTATGAGCGGATCAAAACATGCTGGTTAGCTGCACGAGTAACCAAGTTACATTCTGAACGGTAGTTGAATTGCAAGCTATCGTCATTAGTGTTAGTAACACCAAGGATAGAACCTGTCATCCAGTGCTCCATTTCACGAGAGTAACCATCAACTGCTTTGTAGTTCATCTCTAGAGCTGCTGCACGAGAACCGCTTTTAGGATCAATTACAGAAGTCAAAGGAATCATTACACCCTTGAAGTCAGAACCACCTAACAATGTTGGGTCGTTAAGCAACTTCCAAGACTTATTGTGGAATGTGTAACCACCACGTCCGAATGACTTGAATCCAAGTCGTACAGCTTGGTCAGCATTAGAAAATGCGCCAAATGCAGCAGAACCAGTAGTTGGACCACCAGAAGCAAATCCAGAAGCACCATTCAATGAAGCTACCATGTCATCAATTGCCAACATCTGAGCAGTGTTACCGTAGATAGCGTATTCTGGAGCAGCTCCTTGCTTATCTAATTCAGTAACGATTGCATCAAGCTCAGTTAATGTGTTAACCACACCACCAGTTTCAACAATACCACGATCTTCAATTGCAGCGAAGTATCCTTCAGAACCGTTTACAGAGTAATCTCCGATGGTTACATCAGTAGCTTTTTTCTGACCTAACAACATCATCATCTCACGCTTGTCTAAGAAACGCTGACGAGTATCCATCTCACCTTTGATGTACCAACGGTAGTCACCGTTACCAAGGTTGATGTAGCCAATGTTCGTAGCTTGAGAACCAGTTACCTTGAATGTTTCTTTCAAGATGCTGTATGGATTCTCACGTAATACAACGTTGCTTTCCAAGTATTCTGTTGGTTGGCTTGAACCTTGTCCGTACAAGTTACCAATGATAGCTGCATCAACAGCACCAGAAGTTGGGTTAGAAGCAGTGCTTCCCATATTGACTACAGTCAAGTTGCGAGAAGTAACTGGGCTACCTACATCAGCAATAGCTGTTACCAAGTAACGATCAGTTCCAACTAATAATACATCGTTTACACGAGTAAAGATTTTCTCATCAGCTACAGTAACTGCAATTTTACCACCAGCGATCCAGTCACCAGTTTGACGTGCGTGAAGACGAGCTTCTTCCCACCACTGAACTTTGTCAGCTGTTCCAGCAGATTTAACTGCTCCTGTCATTTGCAAGAAACCTGTGATACCTTGATCACCGTAAGTTTTTGCTAACGCCTCACGAATATCGGGGCGGTTTACTTCATCAATAAAGTCACCTAAAGAAGTGTACTTTGCTGGGTCTAAGCGCTTAAATGCGCTTTGTACGCCACCACTAACGGATGGCTGACTTGCTTTTAAACTCATTATTTAAAGTTTTTATGTTTTAGAAAAATTTCAAAGTTTTATCTACACCCAACGCATCTAAGAGTTGCTGTGAGACATTGTCTGTAGGTTGTGCCGTACCTACTGCCGGTGCTTCTGACTTAACATTTGCCGCCTCGTTAACGACTCTACGCTGTCCGTCACTCATACCTTGCTGATACAATGATTTTGCTATCGCATCAATGTTATCAATCAGCGTTTGATGAATGTTGAACTTATCGTAGTCCCATTGTCCTTCTTGGCTAATGTACTGGTCAAAGAACGATTCAATGTTGCGGTTCTTGTCAATCAATTGATTTCTGTAAGAATCATTAATACCGAACTCAAACTCCTTACCATCTGCTAACTCAAAAGTAACAGCATCTAGGTTGTTGGTTTGTTCTTGCATATTCTGAATCCAACGGTCGTCAATAGGTGACTGAACAGCTTCATCTTTTTGTTTTGCTGGAGCAGTAAATTGAGAACGAATCTGATCAATTCCTGTTCTAGCTTTATCAGCATCAATCTTCAATTGTAGCTTGCTAAGTTTAACCTCATCTTCTGAGTGATAATCTTCGTCAAGTTTATACTTTGAGCCTACAAGCATATCAATCTCCTCACCACTAAGGTTTGGATATTCGTTTGACATAGATACACGAATGGCTGTCATATCATCCATTTCGGACGGATTTAAAGCCTGGTATCTAAACCAATCTTCTGGGTTGCGACCTGTCTGCTCTACAAAGTCTGCGATAACCTTAACTCGCTCGTCAATTGTAGATTCTTGTTGCTGTTGTGTTTGTTGTAGAAAAGCTGACAATTGATCAAGACTCTCTATCTCTAAGCCAAGCTTTTCGCTGACGTAACGAGATACAGCAGACTCATCAAGAGATGGCTCTTCTGCAACGGGTGTTTCTGTATTTAAAGAACTTTCGCCAGTAGGCTCTACTACCGGCTCAGTAGCTTGCTCCTCTGCAACTGGCTCAGATTGTTGAACAGGCTCCTGTTCTACTTGCTGTTCCTCAGCTGCTGGGGCACTACTTAAATCTATATCAAAGCTATCTGGCACTGGTGGAGGAGCAGACTCTGTTCCTTCTGGCATTGTATCAGAAAAGCTAAACCCGGCATCGCCAAGTTGATTTTCAATTTCAGCTTCTTGTTTATTTTCCATGTTCATTAAATTTAATTATGTTACAAAATTAACACTTTTATCAATATGTAATTTAGTCCTTGTCTGTTGCGTACTTGACACCCATTATCGTACCAACAATACTAAATGCGTTTGTAAGCAGTATACCAAACATATTGGACCAAGTACTTCCTATAATTTGTGTATCTGTACCAGAGGTCATAGCCCAAGCATACATAACGGTAGTTAGCACTCCAACACCTACAATTACATACAGAGCGACTTTAACAATAGTTCCTATTAGTTCAAACTGAGTGCGCTTCTGCATCATATCTAGATCTTCTACAGCTTCATCACGCAACCTCTCGGCTTCATTCTTTTCGTTTTGTAGCTCTATGACAAGTGCTCCTTTTATTACTGCTGCTTCCTCCAGTTCTTTATTTTGTTTCTGAACCTGTTTGGTTATATCTAAGCGTTTTCTTCTCTGTGCTAAATCTCTTCTTTTACACTCCTCTATATAAGCCTTTACCTCCTCATCAGAAGTATCTCCCAACAGCTTTACAAAGTTTCCTTCTATGTAAACTTTTTTCTTTGCTGCCTTTTGGATGGCTTGCTTTATAGTGTCCTTAGAGCTTATCATCTATAAACCTTAAACGGATTTGTTTTACTTACGTAACCTTCGTAGTCTTTGTGGAATTCCTCAAGTCGTGGTTCTATGTCATCAGACTTAATAATCCAGAACTGAGCGCCTACAGCTTTAGCTTTATCAATCTCTTCTTGGTCGGAGCTACTCGATATAATTCCTATAACACATCCGTTTCCGTATTCTGTATTTATCTTTCGTATCATCTCGATACCATCAAAAGAAGAGCCAATGATGTTTAAGTCTACGAATACACATTGTGGACGCTCGTGGTCTGGGTCGTCTGGAAACCAAGCTTTAAATTTTCTGTCAGCCTCATCAGAGCTGTCTAATGACTCTATAGATAGAGCAATGTCCAACATAGAACAAGCATCTTCAAACACAAGGTGGAAGAGGTTTTCATCGTCTATGAGCATTAATGTGTCAATCATAACTTTATATATATTTTTGTACCGTTACCTGTTTTTTTAGCAGACACGCTGTATCCGTGTTCTTTTAGAATCTCTATAGAAATGTTTAAACCAAGTCCAGTCCCAGCTTCTTTCTGGTTTTCTTTTCTGGTGTAAGGCTTCGATAGGATTATAAACTCTTCAGCTGTTAAGCCTCTGCCGTTGTCTTCTACAACAAGATAAGAACCTGTATGGTAACTGCCTTCGTGGTATATTTTTACCCACTTAGTTCCACTGTCGTTGTATTTTAATCCATTCCTAATAAAGTTATCTAACGCAGTACAAAACAATGCCTCATTAACATCTAATACGTCTGGTAAGTTATCTGATAATACTACTTGATTTTTGTAAGCAGTGAGCTTTAAGTAGTCTGTTAGTATTTCTATTATGTTGTGCGGAGATTTGTTTAGCTGTGCATTCTCTTTTACTAAGTTGGTAAACTCATACACGCCAGCATACACCTTCTGAGCGTGGTGTAAGCCGTCTTTAATAAGTTTTAAAGGTGCGCTAATACGCAAGTCTTTAATGTTCTTATCTGTAAGCCTACGGTTCAGTGATTTGATACCTCTTGGTAAGTAGGTATTGATACCGCTATGCATATCGTGACGTATAATTTTAGCAGCGTGTTCTAAGTAGATATTTTTTTTACTTAGGTCGTCTTTAATTTTAGCCTTGTTTTGCAAGAACTCTTGTACCACCATAAAGAAAGGTGGCATAAAGGCTATTACAGATAGCCATTCAAAGTAATGTGTAAATGTGGAGTGATGTATGTATTTAAATACTACGAGAGTCTTAAATACAAAAAAGGTTAGCATAATTAGTATGGAGCAAATCAAGCATACAATTGACCTTTTTGAGATGCCGTCAAGAGCATTCATTACAATTCTGTGTTGCGGAATCCTATTTTTTCAAAGAACCATTTGCTTGGACAAAACTTAGTCCACACCCCTACGTTAAGCATAGCGATTACAAAGACAACAACCCACCAAGACTGAAGGGTTAATCCTAAAAACAAAACAGCAGACATTAATAAGTATACTGCTCTAACTGAAGTCCATTTGTGTATCATTCGTCTATATTTTTGCGTAGAAAGTACCAACGCTGTGCTGTGTATCCTATTGATATTATTAATAACAACAGCTTTAGTGTTGTTTCTATTTGTGACATACTTACAGTAAATGTAGTAGCGTTGAGTATTAGTAGTCTGATATCGGTTTCGTTCATTACCATTTAACCTTATTAGCCCAGTATGCTGCGGACATTTTACCTTTAGCTATATTCTTGCGATGACGTGCTTTAAATGATGCACGTTTCTTCTTCATACGATCTGACTCACCAGACTTAGGCTTACCAGCAGTGCTTGCGCCTTGCTCTCCAAAACGTATAGTCTTAACCTTATCTCCGACTTTAGCCACTACAACGTGTGACTTTTTAGGGTGGCTAGGTGTACGCTTAGGCTTATTGTAACCAGATACCCCTGCACTTTTCAAACGTGAGTCTTTCTTCTTCGCTTTCATTTAGCAAAGATATAAAAAAAGAGGGCTACATTTCTGTAACCCTCTCGTAATCAGTATAGTGTAAGCGAGTCTTACTCTTCTACCGTTTCAGCTTCTTCTACTACCTCTTCGTACTCACCTGTGGTAAGGTCAACAGTAATAGATCCGTACTTATCTTCAAGCTCTTTTTGAGCAGCACCCATAGCTTCCTCCATAGAGTTAACTTGTAGCTGTGCTTTGTATGCTTGATTAGTTACATCACCAAGGATAGTTTTCGCTTGGTTAAGATTAGAAACAGCAGTTTGTACTGCTTTCAATTCTTCTTCGGTAAGTTTAGCCTTGTTAGCCATAATCTTTAAATATTTAAGTTAATTAACTTATACAAAGATAATGCAAATATCTAATCAACTGACTATTCGGCAGTCGGTTCTTCAGCAGGAGCTTCAACAGGTTCTACAGCTTCTGCAATTGTAAGAGTTACAGACGAAGGTACTGCCAATTCTGCAATTTGAGAATCTAAAGAAACCTCTAGTTCAGTTACACGTTCTGCACCTAACGCTGCTTGAGTCCAAGCAATCATATCCTCGTGAGTTACTGCATCAAAAGCTGTAAAGCCTGAGAGGTCAGCTGTCTCTAGAGTTTGTGTACCAATAGAGGTAGCGCTATGCGTTCCGTCTGTTCCTGTTACACGCCAGTGTACATTGTAAACTACTTGAGATTCGGTTACTCCGTTCTCGTCTGTGTGTGTTGGGTACGCATCTACTGTGCGACAGTCCCAAGAATAAGTGTTTGCCATTTATAAATGTTTTTGTTATAACGTTACAAAGATAATAATTTATAAGGATACTACAGACTGACTATTAGCAGAAGCAAAGTCATAGTTCCCGCTGTCATCAGCAGCATTAACAGAAGGTACAGACTCAGAGGTATCTCCAAAGATTAGATTTGATGTTACACCTGCGTCTGATGCAGATATAGGGTCACCACTATTATACATAGATGTAATATTAGCAGCTGTAGGTATGCTATCCCACATATGCATATACATGTAGTCAGCAATTCTACTACCACCAGTGTTGTGGTCGTTACCACAGAATGTAAGCTCGTCTAAAGACATTGTGTCTTTAGCCCCTGTGCTTGTCGCAGCTGTTGAAGTAAGCTCTACGTTGTTCCAGTAAATTTTAAAAGCATTTGTAGGGCTTTGTTCTGGGGCGTTGTAAGTTAAAAACAGATGTACAAATCCGTCTGAGTTTGCATTACCTCTGTTAGAAGCAGTCCAATTGTTAGAACTACTCGTTCCTGTTCCTGTTGCTGAGTTATTGTCGTGCAAGGCAAGCTGTCTATCAAAGTTTTGAGAATCGCTTCTGTATCTTGCTATAAATCTGTTTAAGCCGTAGTCGTATTGAAGGAAGAATCGGTTTGCTGTTGACGTTGTACCAGAAGGTGTTAAATCAAAAATTATTAAGTTTAAATCTGTAGCAGTCCATTGCGGTCTAATCCATAATGACATAGCAAAACTTTCTTCAGCAGTCTGTAGTGGTTTGTCTGTAGCAGAGTCCCACTTAATATCATTACTCAAATCCCAGTAATATTTAGCGGCAGAGAATCCGTAGAACTCAGACATTGCATCTGGTACACTTAGATTAGCGGCAGCAGATAACGCCCTCAAGCTGTTGCTTGAAGACCCTAACTCTGCTTTTATTTCTGATATTTTTATTTGTCCACTACTTTGTAATGCCATCTAATCTATCTTTTAGTTCATTAACCTGAGCTTGTAACTCTTTGTTGGACTCAATAAGTAAACCAACTAGTTTAGCGTAGTCTACTCGTTTAGCTGTTGTTCCGTCTAGTAGCTGACCTTCGCTTACTACCTCTGGTACAACCTCTTCAACCTCTTGAGCAATCAAACCTATATCACGCTGTCCTTTGCGCTTACCGTGATCCCAAGTGTAAGATACACCACGCAACTTAGAAACCTTCTCAGAAGCGTTCTCAATAGTCTCTATGTCCGTCTTTAATCTGCGGTCAGAGTTTGTAACAGTAGAGAAAGCAACAACATCACCGTCTACATCAAGAGTACCGTTGTTTGCAAGGCGCATATCTAACACACCATCCAAGTACCAAGCGTGGTTTGTAGTGTTGACTACATACTTGTCATCTGCATCACGACCTATCGTATGCACATCTGAAGACAAGTCAGCCTCTATAGAGAATGAAGTTCCAGTTAAATCTAAACCAGCTCCTGCTGTATACTGCGTATCTGTATCGCTGCAATCAATTGTAATAGTACCACCGCTTTTAGTTACGGTAACATCACCGCTTCCTGCAAGAGTTATATTTCCAGTAGATAAATCTCCAGATACACCTACACTTGTTACAGTATTTGTAGGTACTGTCCATCCAGCATCTCCGTTTAGGAATTTAGAAGCATCAGCTGAAGTTCCGTCTGGCACAAGACCTTCACCATCACCAGCAAAGGTAATTATGTCTGCTGGTTGTAACGCTGAATCAGCAGTAGCCCCTTGAGTCGCACTTGCAAAGTCACCTGTATCTGCCGCAGCAGCTGTACCAAGTGTAGGTAGGTTAGTTATATCAGCATCGTAATCAATCTGCCCTAACGTAATCTCTTGACCACTTATAGAAAGGTAATCGTAAGAGCTGGTATCTAAAGTTACATCGGTACTATTATCTGTACCTACAGGATCAAAATCAGTACCGCTTGCAGGTATAGAAGTATCACCGGCTAAAGCTGTTGTTGCTGTAGTTCCTATCTGTAGTGCATCAGTAATTCCATAACCAGCTATTGTAGTTGGTGTGGTTGTTAAGTCTGAGAATGCTACGGATGTTAGGTAGGTATTAGTATCTGAAGATATATTACCATTTGCGTCTGTTACTAGGAAGCCTGCTCCGTACTGTGGGAACTGTATAGCCCCGTTGTACTTCAGAGAAATAGCGCTAATGTAGTTTTGATTTACATCAGTAGTTTCAAAAGTTAGTCCAGCTCCTCTATTTGATGCAGAGTCAGCATCTATAACACTACGTATTCTAGCTGAGGTCAGCATTCCGTAGGTGTAGGTTCTGTTCTTAAATACAATACCACCACCGAAACCAGTATAAGGTAGTGTACCACTTTCTGCTTCTATTGTCAATACATTAAACGGAGAGGTTCTGTTTGAACTACCATCAACACTATCTATGTGTAGTTTTGTAGAAGGACTAGTAGTTCCAATTCCTACGTTACCTGTATTTTGCCAAACACCTAAACTAGAAGCTGCGTTGTTTAAAAAGTTTAAATTCCCTGAATCATCTATGCCTAAATAAAAGTCACTACCTCTGGAAAATTTTAAACTAGCTGCACTTGCTCTGTTTAAAGTTAAAATACTATTTACTCTTGCTTCTCCGTTTACATCCAATTTCTTACCAGGATTAGTCGTCCCAATACCTACGTTGCCATTCTGCAAAATAACCATCCTAGGACCGTTTATCCCGCTTCCAGAGGGCTTAGTAAAGAATCTTAAATCTCCACCACTAAGTGCATCATTTGTACCGTGTTTGTGTAGAATAGCATCAATCCCCGCTACGTGTACGTGAGCATCTGCTTGACCGACTGTGTTGTTAAAGTATATCCCACCTATTTGGTCATCATCTGTGGTTGTACTGCTTTCTAACATTATAAAAGAACCTGAACTGTCCTTTACTGTTAAGAATCTACCACCACTATCTGGTTTAAAATAAGTCCCAGTATTTATATTGTCGTCTGGAGTATCAGTACCAATCCCTACATTACCGTATGTAGTAATTCTAAATGTTTCTACAAAACTCCCACCAACTCTGTTCTGAATGGCAAAGTCTGCATTACTAAAGTTTCCTTGACGTGCTATAGCATTAAGGACTACTACACCCGTAGTTTGTCCTGACCAACCGGTTGCATTAAGACTGATTGCAGCTACCTGACCTGCTGTATTGCTACTGTTCTTTCTAGATACACTAATCTCAGAAGCGTTGATTGTAGGGTCATATGTAGCAGTATCGCTTGTTTCTACAGATAGCCTTTTAGCAGGACCAGTAGTGCCAATACCAACGTTGCCCGCATTTGTAATACGCATCTTTTCTGAATTACCAGAATTAAATCTGATATATGCGTTATTGTCACCGATAAAAACAGGCTTTGTTAAATTTTGACCATTACCTGTTGCGTAGTAATATGCACTACCATCTTGTCCTGCTAATATCTCATCGTCACCGCCAAATATATATGAAGCAGCTGCGCTAAAATGAAGATTGTCACTCAAAGGTTTTGTTGAACCAGCTGAAATTGGTAAGGCATTGTCAGCCTTTGTTCCTTGAGCAGCAGTTGCAAAGTCAGTAGAAGCAGTTGCAGCTGCAGTTCCTAATGTTGGCAGCCCAGTCAAAGAAGTATATGCACCATCAAAAGTATTCACTGTATCTGTAAACACAGCATTAGCAGGCACAGCAGTCTTAACATTATCAAACGCCCAATCAGAACTTATAGCTGTTGTGGTAGCACCATCTGTAGGAGTACTGCTTATAGCACGTTGCGATGTTATGTATCCAGCTGATCCGTGATTGCCCCAGCCGTAAGCTGTGTTCCAGTTAGTAGAGTTTCCTCCAGTGGCTGTTATAGTTCCAGAGAAAGTAGCGTTTTGATTTCTATCTAACCTTAATGCAAGACTTGGAGAATTAGCTCCAGCAGAGTCTGTGTAAAACTCTAAATAACCATCAGCAGTATTACCTACAGTGTCAGTTCCTCCTTTTATTGCTGCTCTTGTGGTTTTAATGTAATTACTTCCATCGTAATAATTGTCGGTAAACGTAATTATAGAACCCTTTTGGTCTGTATTAGATTCCCAACTATTGTATAAATCTAAATGAGCATTTGAATGACTAAACGAACCTTGACTTACACTTGAAGAAACTTTCTGAATAGTTAACTTTCCAGCCATTGTATCATCAGCAGTTGCTGAAACAAAGTCTGTTGATGCCGAAGTAGCAGCCGTACCCAGCCCTAGGTTAGTACGACCATTAGCTTGTTGAGTTGCGTTTAGACCTTGAGCATTAGTATCAATACGTAATCTATTACCCAATGCTGTAGTCATTGTAGTACTAAAGTTAGCATCGTCACCTAATGCAGCTGCAAGCTCATTAAGCGTGTCTAACGTACCTGGAGCAGAGTCAACAAGGTTTGATACCGCAGTTTGTACAAAAGCTGTTGTAGCAAGCTGTGTGTTGTTTGTAGTAGATCCTGCTGTTGGTGCTGTTGGTGTACCGGTTAAAGCAGGTGAAGCTAAAGGTGCATATCCTTCAGTAGAATGGTCACCCCATCCGTGTGCAGTATCTGCTTTAGTTCCTTGTGCTGCAGTTGCAAAAGCTGTTGCTTCTAATCCATCTAGTAAGTCAGCATCTAATCCGCTACCAGTACCATCATTTCCACTGTGCCACCAAGACTTAGGAACAATAGTTACACTATTAGTTACTCCGGTTGTTGGTTTAGCAGAGTTGCTTGTTTGAGTTATTCTTCTATCACTGTACAGTCCAGAATACAATTCAAACGTTAATGTATTAAAATCGCTTACCTGCTCCATCCAAAAGTAAACGTATCCATTGTAATGAAAAACATCTACCTCTAATTCTGGATGAGTTGAAATGCCGTAGTTTCTAATAAATGTTCCACTACTGGTGTAGTTATAACACTGATATTGAGCTTTTAAAGGAGTACCGTTTGAATATGTATTTCCGCTAACTTCTAACTGAATCATATTATTGTCAGAAGTAGCGATATTAGTAGCTATAAGAATTCCGTTGCTATAAGAATATACCGGAATTGTTCTATGGTATCCGTAAGTAGAAATACCACTTCTACCCATAATAACACCCGAAACATCAAGTTTATGATTTGGTGCAGTAGTACCAATACCTATGTTGCCTGCGCTGGTGATGCGTAAGCGTTCTACAGCGTTTGTATAAATACTAAAAAATCCACCAAATGCTGCCGGATTATTCCATAGTCTCAATTCTCCTCCTTGAGGCTCCCATTTTAAGTAACTATATTCCGTAGAGTCGCCCGCAGTTGCTCCAAAAACATAACCCCTAAAAGTTGCAGCAGTCTCATTAGAAACCCTATAATTTCCATTGCTTGCGTGTACTAAACTTACAGGCGCTGTCGTCCCGATACCAACGTTGCCAGAAGCGTCTATCATCATTCTCTGGTTACTTTCTCCATTTGTAAACAAACGCACTTCGTTTCCGTACATTTGAATAGCAGCTTCTACGTTTTGAGAACTATCTGTTGTTTTTATCCACCCATTAGCAGTTGAACCCTGACGGTTAAACTCTAGTGTTGGTGCAGTTGGGTCAGAGATGGTAAACTGTGAAGTCGGACTAGCAGTTCCAATACCTACGTTACCTGCTGAAGTAATACGCATTCTTTCAGTAGCGTTAGTATCAAATGTAATATTCGCTGCCTCTAACGCACGAAATTCAAAATCTCCTGTTCCTCTATGATTTATTTGAGAAGAGGCGTTTGCTCCAGAGTTTCCTCTGATTACTCTTAACCCATAATCGGTGTATGTTGTGTCTCCAATTAAATCTAAGTAAGCATAGCCGCTATCTGTCCTAGATACACCTACGTTAATTGCTGCATCAGCAGTGCTTACCCCATAGTTTACTTCTAATGCCCCCTGTAGTCTAGCCGCACCGTTTACGTGCAAGGGATGGGCTGGACTAGTAGTCCCAATACCTACGTTGCCGTTATTAATGATACGCATCCTTTCAGACCCAGCTACTTTAAAAGTCATATCATCAGTAGGATGATTATATGAAATATACCCACGTTGAGCATCATTTTCATCTCCAAAGAAAATATATCCAGAAGTGGATGATGTTGTTAATATACCTAATCCAGTTGCTGAGTTATGTTCTAATACTAAGTGTTGTTGAGATATAGGAGTAGCACCAGAATCATTTATCTTTATATGCAACTTAGCTGCTGGACTAGTAGTTCCAATACCTACGTTGCCTGCAGTAAATGTTGATGTACCATCAGCTGCTAATGTTAAGATTTTAGTACCGTCTGGGGTTACATTATAATCTGAAGCATCGTTTGTATTGTTTACGTAGAACTGAAAATACCCGGCTGTGCCTGTTCTACCAGCTATAATCTTATTAGCTCCGTTATTACCTAATTGTAGCCTGACCATCTAAATGAACCGTGGTAGTTTTCATTAGTATCATACCTAGCTTTAAATGCATCGTTAGCGTTTATACCAATATCTCCATCTACGTGCAGTTTGTAAGAAGGACTAGTAGTTCCAATACCAACGTTGCCGTCTGCGGCAATACGCATAAATTCGGATGAGTTATTAGAAAAAGAATACCCAGCTGCAGTGTTGTCGCTAGTAAACTCGTGTACAGCTCCCGATAAGCTTGGCTTTATTATTAAAGTCCTCCCTAATGAGTCATCGGTTATATGAATACCGCCACCGCTAAGCACCTCTAACTTAGCTGCTGGACTAGCAGTTCCAATACCTAGTTTACCGTCCTTTACGTATACCTGATCGTTGTGATTAAACGTGATTGCCATATCTTATTTTATAAAGCTGTTACTGTTATTGTTGTTGGTGAACCACCCAAGAAGACGGTTGTTGCAATGTCTGCGTTGACAGTTGTGGAGTTGTTTGTGATGGTACAAATGATTTTGTTGTTATTTGCCGCTCCACCACCTGCTTCTGTTGCAAAACTTACATCAAAGTCGTGACCTCCAAAAGCGCCTGTGTCTACCACTTTAAAGAACACAGGGTCAATTCCGTGAGAATGTACCACTTCAAATGTTTTAGCTACAGAATAAGAACTTGTACTACACACAAAGGTGACTCTAAATGCCTGCGCACCGTGTTGATTAGATATGCTAAAGATGTCTTCTGAAGCACTAGCATTGACTGTATCATTAAAGGTGTAGATACCTGCCTCATTGCCTCCGATGAAGCTGTTAGCTTTTACATTACCGTCTACCTCAAGCTTTTCAGAAGGCGATGTTGTCCCAATACCAACGTTACCTGATGTTTTTAGAACCATAAGGTGCGTTGAACCCGCTCTAAAATTCACATCTGTTCCCGAACTACTAGACACGAATTCACCAGCACCAGAAATAAACTGCCCACCGGCTTGTATCGCTCCATTAGTGTTAATAGTAGCTAATCCAGCATTGCCTTGAACATCTAGCTTATAAGAAGGACTAGTAGTCCCAATACCTACGTTGCCTGATGATTTTACTATAAATAAATCTGTGCCTGTATCTATTCCTGTGCTATTTACTCTAAATGAACCCCCAGACCCATTAGATATTCCTACAGCAACATCTCCGGGATTAGTAGCGTGAGAGTGACCGTACATATTTATAGCACCACCATAACCTGCGCTACCTCCTCCTGCTTGTATTCTTAAAGTTCCAGCATATGTATTAGTTTCATTTAATAAAATCCACCTATTTCCGGTACCATTACCACTAAGACCTATATTTCCATTAACATCAAGTTTTTGTTGTGGGCTAGTAGTACCAATACCTACGTTGCCCGATTGTAATAAGGTAAAAGCGTCACCGGCAGCTGGAGTATATATCCTGAAATCCTCTGTACTAGTTGGTCTATACATCACTATCTTCTCAGAACCTGCTGAGTTAAATTGTATAGCCGTTTGAGCTGTTGCTATATTATCTAATACAAGCCTACCTCCATAAACGTGAAGTTTTCCGTTTGGTGATGTAGTACCAATACCAACATTACCTGCGCTAGTAATGCGCATACGTTCGGTATTATTGGTTCCAAAAATTGTAGAACCGTTTTGCCAATTCCATAAATAACCATCATTATCACTTAATGCTAATTGAAATCCTTTATTGTAAGCAGTTCCACTTGTTGAATTTTGTAGGTGTAGTCTTGGAGTACTGGTTTGATAAACTGCTAACTCAACATTTGGACTAGTAGTTCCAATACCTACGTCAGTCCCATTATCATAAATAACAGAATTAGCAATTGTATCAGTATCACTCCACTTAGCAATATAATTAGTAGTACCGCTACCGTCTACACCTTGAATCTCAGATAAGCTTACCCAATCTGTTCCTGTAGCTGTAGAAGAAAGAACTTGACCTGATGTACCTGCTGAGTTATTTGAGTCGTAGTATGCTCCGGTGATACGGACATCTCCGTCTACGTGTAATTTAGCAGAAGGACTTGTAGTCCCAATACCTACGTTACCAGTACCAGTAATACGGAATCTTTCTGTGCTTCCGTTTGTGTATATAAATGCATCCGTACTCCATCCTGGAGTTCTAAATTTCATTTCGTGACCTCCAGATCCTGCGTTAGATTGTGTGAACTGTATTGACTTTGTTCCGTATTCTAATACAGCCCAATCTCCATTAGTTGATCCTCCAAATCTGATGTCGCCTAGAACCTCTAACTTCTCAGAAGGACTAGTTGTTCCAATGCCTACGTTACCATTACCCTTTATGGTCATCCTCGTTGTGGCAGCTGATGCTGAAGCATATGATGTACCAAAACGCAAATCTCCATTAGGATTAAAATGATCTTGACTTCCGTCTGCTACAAGGTCAATAAAAGCTCCTAGTCCACTATTTGTATTAGTAGCATCTGAAGAGAAAAATTCTATTCTTCCTATAGTGTCTCCACCTAATACAACAGTGTCTGATGTACCTAATCTTAATGTACCACCTGTGCCTGAGAATACATCTAAATTAGTTTGAGGACTAGTAGTTCCTATACCTACGTTACCGTTGCCTTTAACATTTAGTAAATACGTTCCGCCTACATTTTGCACTCTTAATGCGTCTTCAGCAGATGAGTTACCCCCTCTTACGCTTAATCCAAACCCGCCTGTGGCTTGAGTATTGTATATGGTTCCTGCAAATCCTCCGTTAATAGCTTTCTGAACGTGTAATGCCGCTGTGGGCGAAGTAGTCCCAATACCTAGATTACCTGATAAATCAAATCTAGCTGCTTCAGAATCATTTGAACCAAATACCAAGCCCATTCCAGAGCGCCCGTATAGCAAGTAGTTTGAACCACTTGAAAATTGGTAATAACTTCCTCCGTGATATATAACGCCATTGTTATACTCTAAATTTGTACTAGCTGTTCTAGCTAAGAAAGACCCATTAATATCTAAAGTGCGAACTGGGTTTGTTTTACCAATACCTACATTACCATCAGTGTGGATACGCATACGCTCTGTATAGGAACCTCCACCCATAAACTTAACAGGACCACTACCACTCCAACCAATTTCTAATTCATTTGAAGAATTTACTCTTGTAATTGTTCTTTGAGTTCCTCCAGTGTCCTTAAATCTTATTTCTTTGTTGTTCTGTAATAGAAAGTTTCCTGAAAGGTGGAGCTTTTGCTCTGGACTAGAAGTACCAATACCTACGTTGCCTGTAAAATATGTTCTTCCTGCTATTATCTCAACATAATCACCAGTAGAGTAAGAGTCTCCAGCTATATTAATATATGCACCAGTTGTTGCAGAAGTACCACCATTTAATTGTAATTGACCCGCAGATGAATGTGTAGATATTGCTCTTGTAGCTCCTGAAGCTGTAAAAGTCATACCTGTAATCCTACCCTCCCCGTTTACATCTAATTTATAAGATGGACTAGTTGTCCCAATACCTACGTTACCTCCATCTGGGTTGATTGATAAATTACCAGCACTACCAGGAAATCCTGTTAGACCTTGAATTTTTTGACTAGACTTAACATATAGTATTCCTCCTACAGCTACAGTACCACTAGTTTCTAATTGAGCCCAAGGGTTTGGCGATGTAGTTCCTAAACCAATACTTGTACCATTATCGTATAACAAAGAATCATCAAGAACACTTCCGTTAAATTTAACAATTCTATTTGTAACGATATTGGTTACACTTACGCTACCGTTTGCTTTTATGTTTCCGTCAACGTGTAATTTTTGAGAAGGGTTTGTAAGTCCAATACCAACGTTGCCTCCAGAAGTGATATGAAGCCTGTTTGAACTTCCTGCATACAGTTCTAAAGAGCCGTTGTCTAATGCATATACTGCGCTACTATAAGAATCATTACCTATTGCAGCTCCTGCAGTACCACCTGTTACATATAGGTAACCATTTGTATGGTGTGCAATACCATTGCCGACTACATTAGCGCTCTGATCTAATTTGATTGCACCGTTTATATGTAACCTCTCTAATGGATTAGTAGTACCAATACCTACGTTGCCATTTGACTGGATATACATGTCGGTAGTCGTACCCCTTTTAACCTGAAATATATGATTATCAGGTCTTTGAAATATAGTATGACCAGTAGTTTCTATCTGCTGCTGGTAAGCGTTAGCGCCTTGAGTAAATTTTATTGATCCTGATGTGGACGCAACAACTTCTAACTTAGCTGCTGGACTAGTTGTACCTATACCTACGTTACCGTTACCACTTTGAACAATTAAAGTTCCAGCACCAACATTTAAACTACCACTTCTGTATTGTAAATACATTACAGTGCTACCTCCTGATGAGTTAAAGGTATTTATCTCATTACCGTTAGAGAACTGAGTGAAGTGGCTTGTTGAACCGTGCCAGAATCTTGCAAGGGGTCTAACATCTAATCCTACAGCAGGACTCGTTGTGCCAATACCTACTCTGTTGCTATTTGCATCTACATACAGAACACCAGAGTCTGCATTTAAACTATTGAGAAACTTTATTGCCATAGTAATATTGTATGTCTACAAAGATAAAAAATAAAGGGGTAGCGACTTACCGCCACTACCCCTCTTTAAATATTCATTTATTTCTAATTATGCTACGCTTGTTACCAATACTCTGTACGCATTAGCAGCAGGGGCAGAAGCAAAAACTAAAGTAACTGTATCTGTATCAGTGCGCTCTACATCTGTAAAGACTGTAGCACCGCTACTCTTTTCGTAAACCTGTACAATTACATCTAATGTCTCTAAGCTGTGAGTAATAGCGTAAGAAGTAGCACTTCCATCACCTACATCCTCAGCGTGATTCTTAGAATCGTGATGCGCCTCTACTCCTGCTGGAGTAACTGCACGTCCAGTATCTGTTCCTGTAATAGTTTCAGCATTGGTAGCTAACTCAACAACACCTTGTTGACCTGTAGTAGCTGTATCTACACTAAGCGCTAAAGCAGCACCTTCAGAAGAAGCTGATCCGTTTAACGCTCCTGAAGTAGTTACCGTAGCAACATAGTTTCCTGTAGTATCTGTACCTAAAGCAACAGAGTTGGCTTGAACACCATCTACAGTAACACTCAGGGTAACATCAGCAGAACCATCAATTGAAACACTACCAGAAACATCGCCATCTACAGTGATTGTTCTAGCATTAGCCCAAACAGTAGCGCTATCAGCGTTACCTTCTAAGTCACCAATAAATGCATTTGCACGTACATCGTAGGTAGCACCAAAGTCCCAGCGGTCTCCTGTTTCATCCCAAACAAACTGTACGTTTGTAGATGTACCACGCTCAATCTCAATACCTGCATTCTGCGTAGGAGCGCCTGCCTCGTTAGAGTTTAAGAGGATGATATTATCAGCAAGGTTAATAGTCTCGGTGTTGACCGTAGTAGTTGTACCACTTACAGTTAAGTTACCTGAGATAGTTACTGTACTACCATCGTCACTTACCAAAGAGTCTACCAACTCACCACCAGAATCCCATTTAGGTAATACCGTAGATGTTAAACTTGAAGCTCCTGAAAGCTCAATAGAATCAGCATTAACTGTAATACCTGTTCCAGCACCAATGTTAAATGTAGCGGATCCGCCTAAAGCAACTTCACCACCGCCAGTCAAACCATTACCAGAAGTGTAAGTTACAGAGCTGTTTGTAAGGCTTGAGTTAGGGATAGCTGATAAGCTAAGTGTTGTTCCAGATAGTGATAAACCACTAGCAGAAGAAGTGCTTAACCAAGCTGTAGCACCTGCTGAGTCATCCCAAAATAGGATACGGTCAGCGTTAGGGTCTGCTAAAGCTTCAAGACCTAAGTGGCTAAGAGCAACATCATCAGCGTTTACTGCGATACCAGTACCCGCTCCAACGGTGAAAGTGCGTGACGCTGTAATGTCACCACCACCGGTTAAACCCGCACCTGCTGTAAGTGTAACAGCTGAGTGATCTACGTTACGGTTATGAGAGGTGTCTAAGGCAACATCATCGGCATTAACAGTAATACCTGTACCAGCACCGATATTAAGCGTTCTAGAGCCTCCCAATGCAATTGAACCGCCTCCTGTGAGACCGGCACCTGATGTAACAGTTAAAGAACTGTTGTCAAGCATTGCATTAGTAATCGCCCCAGAGCTGATAGATAGAGTTACAGCACCGTCTGTTCCACCACCTGTAAGACCTGCACCAGCTGTAACAGAGGTAATATCCCCTGCCATAGACTGCCACGCAGTTCCATCGTAGTAGTACATCTCATTATCACCCGTGTTGTAGTAGATTTGTCCTTCTACTGGGCTTGACGGAGCTGTAGCTAAGTTTTGAATACGAGCGTTTTGTAACTCGTTTTTGCCTAAGTTTAGGCTGTTTAGATACTTAATAGCCATAGTTTATTAGTTAAAGTATGCCTTCCCAGAGAAAGCACCGTTAAAGGTTATTGTTAAGTTGTTTAAATCTGTATACTCAATATCTCCGTAAACTACGCTATCTGCGCTGTCTACTACTGTTACCGAGGCTTTCTTACCGAGGTTATGCTGAACACTCCAAACGGTACTAGGTGTAGATTGTGTATGTGTATAGTGAGCATCACCACCTTGTATTCCTTTTATAGATACCGAAGTAAATCCTTGTTCAACCTTTATAGTTGAGGACGCTACCTGAGTAGTAGTGTTTATGTTTATTGTGTCTCCCGACTTTACCTCTATATTACTCACTTACGTCTTCGTTTATTTTAAATATTCCGTACACCCAAGTTTTAACTTCACCAGAGTTGGTAGACTGAAGATCGTAAACATATAAACCGCCAGATACTCCAGCCATTGTAGGAGCGTCTGAAGTAATCGTTAGTTTTCCATTGCTAGCACCAGAGTAAGTAAAGCTATCATCAGCAATAATATCACCTGAAGACGTATCTGTTTCTTTTACATCCATCTTCCAAGAATATCCTGAAATATCAATAGCTGTACCATCCGAGTCGGTAAACGTAAGCTCAAGCTTAAACGTATCACCCTTGCGACAGGTAATATCTACTCTTGTTGATGTATCTAGATTTATTTGTGTTGCCATATTGCAAATGTACTAATTTACTGGTTACCAAGAAGTTGACTTAAAGCGTCTGAGCTATCTTGCAACTCATCTCGTTTACCCTGACGTTGAGACAATAACTTAGATTGCTCTACAGCTTGTTTTTTAACACGCTCGTCTTTACGATCTTCTTTCATTGCTTCATCTCTAGCTTCAGCTCCACTTTCAATTTGCTGTTCCGCAAGACCATACTCACCTTTCATTTGCTCAAGCTGGATCTTCATTTGGTGTTCCATTTGAGCGTACTGCATTTTTAGCTGATACTCAAATTGTTTTTTCTGCATATCCAACTGTGCAAGAACTTGCTGCTTCTGTAAATCAACTTCAACAGCTGATTGTTGCTGCATAGCTTGAGCTTGTGATTGCGCCTGTACATTTTGTTGTGCTATAGCCTGTTGTTGAGCTATACGTTTCTTTCTACGTATAATGAGTAAACGCTCTGCCTGGTCAACGTCTTTTAACTGACGAATAGCAATAGCGTCTTCAAGGTCTATTTCTTTTTGAGCTAGAGCAATTTGTATATTTTGCTCAAGGTACTGACGGTCCATATCGTTAAGATCACTGAGAACCCGGACACCAAAGTTGTACATTGGAAGATCTCTAAAGCTTGATAAGACAGACATATTAGTCTTGCCAATAGCTTTTTCATATACCTTGAATATAACTGATTCTACAGGAAGTATCTGAACGCATTTTAAGATGTCTTCACAGACTCTTCTATAAAGAATCATACTAGCATTCGTAATATCATAGATAGCGTTGTTACCGGCATTTACAGCCATCTGGTTTACACCTACTAACGCTTCTCCTTTTGGAGTTGTACCGTCCATTACCTCATTGATACCTGTAGCATCACGAATCATACGTAGGTAGTGATTGTATAATGCAATAAGCTCGTTGATATTACGGATTGTATTTCCAATCTCACGAATAGGAGGATTCTGAAAACCGCCTTCTGGATTCTTACTACGGTAGTAAAAGACACCTGTTTGTTCGTAGATGTCTTGAATATCTAAAGGCTGTAAATCACCACCACGACCTAGGTCAACATTCTCCAAACCTTCAATATCAACCATGATACCATCTGGCTTACTCTTCGCAATTGCTTGCTGTAGTTTCAAGTGCGTTAACTGTAGTTGATCTGCAAACCCAACAACACCAGATACCAAAGATTTAGGTATCATGTTACGCATGTTTACAGAAGTTACAGAATAAGATAAACGAGCCTTAGAAATATCGTGGATATTCTTAGGAATATTATGTTGCTTCTCGTAGTTAAATAAATGGTCCGTGCCAATAATGTACATACCTCCATAAACTGTAGAGTTTTGCATGTACACTGGCTCACGATCGTAAACGGAATTCTTAGGAGCTTCATATTCTTCTCCTTTGTAATAGAATCCCATGTTTCCATGACGAGACATCTTGTTTTCGTAGATCATAGAATCTACAGATAAGAACTCAAAGTCTAATATCTCAACAGTGTACTCATCGTAACCGTACTTGTATTTATTAAGCTGTTTGTCGTAATACTTTTCTGTAAAACGCTCTGCGCTATTAGAGTGTTTGTTCATTACACTCTCAGCCATTTCGGTATATTCCTTTTCAGTAAACTGATCACCGGCTAAACGCTTGAGCTCCATAATACTCATACGCTTAATATGTCCAGCATAGACTAAGTCAGAAAACGTAGGGTCATCAGTATAGTTATGTATAAACATTGATGGGTCTACATACTCCTCAGTAATACCATAGTTAGGGTCATTGCTGCGTTTAGCAACAGCCATACCACAGCTAATAATATCTTCAACACACCTGCGGTAGATGCGCTCGTCAAAGTCATTCCACTGTAGTGTAAGCTGCGTTGCAAGTTGACCAGCAACCTCAGCATCTGTTTTTACATTTGTTTCTAAAAATATTTCAGCTTCTTCAGGAGTATCTGGAAGGGCATCTGGATCTACCTGTGTTTGCAGACCAGAAGCTTTAGCTTCCGCAATCATCTCCTTCTTTTCAATCTGTAAAGCAATCATTTTTTTCTTTACATCCTTCTCGCTTTGAGAAAGTGGATCGACAGCTTCAATCTGAGGATAACGATATGATGATATGATTTTGTTTGCTACAATCTTAACAAACTTAGGAACGATAGGAACTGGAGTCCAATCAATAGACAGCAAAGAACCATCGTCATTACCTGGATCTAAACTGTTAAGTATTTGTTTATATATACGAGTGTCCTGTGTACCGTTAGCGTACATGCGTGACTGCTCAAACTCTTTGTACCGCTTTTGATACAAACTTCCCTCTGTGTCTAACCCTCCCCATTGATTCATCATCGCCTTAGCATACTCTAAGCCATATTCTTTCTGGCTTTTTTCAGCGTGCTTTGCTAGAGGGTTTGGGAAGCTTCCTTTCTTTGTTACATTCATCTTTTCGCTGAATATTAATCAGAAACAAAGATAGATAATTTATTAACGCTGAATTACCTTGACTTTACGGAAGAATTTCTTATTGCTGTTATCTTTCTTCTCTTGTTTTTTAATTGACTTTTGAGCAGCCATAAGCGCAAGACCAGAACTAATACTAAGGTCAAACTTGGTACGGTCGTCTATTTTAAAGTTAATCCAGTCTTCTAGTGTGTTGTCAAAAAACATTTTACCATAATGACCCTCTTCGTTTAACCCAACATGCTCATGTATATACGCTTCAATAGACTGGGCGTGAGCTTGTATAATATCTTGAGAGTTGGATGGTATACCTTTTGTTTTTGTAGCACTACGTGACCCACCACCCAAGTGTACCGGTCTATCCATGAGGTAACCATCGTATCCTCTGTTCTCAAAATACCTAGCAATACCGTATTTGTTATTTTCTATTAGTATCATATACCCATAAAAAACAGCAGCCATAAGAACATCCTCGTAAAATATTCTAGCCAGTGGTGGACGTGAAGCGTACTCTAATACAAACATATTTGAGGGGTGCTCCATATTTATTTTGTTATACAGATGCAGTGCACCCTTAGATCCTCTGCCATCTACAGTTGTATCAAGGTCATAGCTATCCACACCTCCTACACCTAACCATGCATTACCAGGAGTTTTTTTACCTCTTTCTGTTACAACTTTATTACGTATTTCGTCTGGCGGCATCCAGGCTATTCTAAATCTACCGTTAGGGTCTGGTCTAAATACAACATTTGTATCTTGAACACCATTGTCCCATACAAAGTTACCACGAACAACGGGGTTAGGATAGAGCTCCATATTGTTTTCCAGCTGCTCATATATCTTAGCAATGTTAAAAGTAGATGCTTTAGTAGAGTCACGAAACGCCTCATCCATGGTAAATGGAAACTGTCGTATAACCTCGTTTAAATCATAACTGTCGTTTGATAATGCTTTACGCTCATTCTTTAAAAACGTTTTAGCGCCTATCTCTATCATCTCGTTCTCTACGCCAAGAACAGGTTCTTCCGGGTCATCTATAACAGGATTACCATAACGGTCAAAAAAACCTTCTAGCGCTTCGTAGGATGGTATAAATATTTTATACAGACCTGTTTTTGTTCTACCGTTGGCATTGCGTTCTGTAGGGTCTGAGTTGTATACTAACTTCTTAAAATTTCTACCACCTTTATCCAAAGGGTTTACAGTAGAACCTACCATTGCCTTGCCTATAATCTTACGACCTACAAGTAAACAGGTTCTATGTACACGCCATATCTCAGTTATATCTTCTGGCTTTTCTATTTTACCAGCCTCATCAAGAAAAAGGTAATGTAGCTTCTCACCATCATAAGCATTGGAAGTAGTGTTCTTCCAGTTGATTATCGTGTCTAAAGCCTCACCTTTGTTTGCTGTTTTATTGTTTTTAGTAATACGTTTTGATGGTTCTCGGAATGCAAGCTCTTGACGAGGGTTAGTTGTACCGTCTTGAATAGGTTTAAAGAAGAATGGATAGTTCCGGTATATTGGCATTATCTTCTTCATAAACACATTCTCTTGTGCATCTTTACCCGTCTTAGACACGATACCAAGCAGTTTGTCTTTAACCTGAGTGCCTTCATCAGACAAGTTACCAGAACACATCTGGGTATAACCCGAACGTCTACACTTTACATAGACCTGCCCCATAGATCTTGGGTCGTGTTCGCAAGCAACGAAATGTCGGGAAAGTCTATTTTGAAACTCTAAGTAACTAGGGTATCCAATATCAATCTTGGACCATTGCAGGAACATGTAGTGGTGACCGGTAATATAGGTGGGCTCACCGTTATTCATAAACCACACACCGTTTCTACGTCTATCAAATTCCTTACGTATAAACTCTGTATACCTTTCCTTAAAAGGCTTAGGCATATCTGTCCAATCATCCATGGACCTAATCTTCATCAAATCTGACGGGGGGTCTATCCTACGCCAGTATTGCTCTTCTTTTTTTAGGTCGCTAAATAATATGTCTTTCTTTTTAGGAACAGCTGGTAGTTGCAGGTAAACATCAGATATGTTAATCACCTCACCACCAGTACCCTGTGGGCATATGTTTACTACAGGTTCATCAACACCTTCTATGTTTACTAACCCAGCCATCTATTTCTTTGCAAATTTCTCGCTAAACCCAGAGCTGTAGTCTACCTCTTCTTTTATATTACCTGTTTTCTTCAGCTCTTTTAGCATCTGCTCTAGCTTTTGGTATTCTGTTATTAGCTCCTTTGCATCTATTGCTGACTGCTTTATACTTTGCAGTTCAGACCTACGCTGGCTACCGCTTAACTCTTTATCTACAGGCTTTTTTATTTCTTCTGTGATGTTTTCAATAGCTATAGACATGGCATGAAGAAGCTCTTCTCCAGCGTATACACTGTCAAATTTTTTCCTACGTCCCATTAGAATCCAGTTGCGTAAATATGTGTTATGTGTGTACGGTAGACCTCTTCACCATCTATCTCCATGCGATAGTCAGCGTTCTTCATAATCATTACTTTGTCGCCCTTTTTAAGTCCGAGCTCTTGTACAGCTGGCGAATCGTAAAGAACATAACCAAACATGTTGTATTCTGGCTTTTTGAGTTCGGTAATAATGCCGCTTTCAGTAACTTCTTCATCCTCCTGTTCTTCGGGTATTAAGAAGATCCATTCAGACAACAGATGTATTTCTCCCGTATCTTGACACTTGTAGGCATAAGCCTGGGTGTTTCCGCTATTATAGGGATCAAATCTGACGAAGTATATATCATCCTCTAAGAGCTGACCTTTACCTTCATTTGATATAACGACATGGTGGTGGAAGTAGAGTGTGTCTCCAGGTTTGACTCCAGTGTCATATTTCTCTGGGACTGCATAGACCTCAGCAGACATCTTTCTGTTTTCAAACTCATTCCATTTTGGATCTAGGTATATTGACTTATCGCCAACCTTTAGTTCATCGTTAAAAGCTTTAGGCATTCTAACGAAGAAATCGTACAATGATCTCATGTTAATTAAATTTAAGTAGTGTTATTTATCTAACACAAACTTACGAAAAATCACAGTCGTATTCTAGAAGCACCGGCATATCCACTGTAGACTTCCATAGCATCACACCATCTTTAGGGTGTTTGATATAAATAAGGTATTGTGTTTTTCCGTACTTGTGTAAGTACTTTTCATCGAGTATAATAGTGTCTACAATAGACTCACCAGCTCGCTGACCTATATAATAAGCCATAGCTTTTAGGGGGTTTTCCCCTATAATAATCTTACGTATCATTTTATTTAATTTATATCTCCGTTTCTACGGGCTAAGTCAATCCAGTAATCAATACTACCTGGATCTGGTTCATTTTCTTGTCGGTATGCTTCAACACAATAAGAAAGAAGGTCGTCCAGCTCTTCTTCATCTGTTACAGAGAATGAAGATAGTAGGTTCATATTAGCACGCTCTTGACCTTCATCATCAAGATAAGCACTGTCCATATCTAAAAATCCAACAGCAACACAAGAAATAAACGAGTCCTCGATGTCGTACTTTTTCGCAACAGCAGCTATTGCTAGTATAAGCTCTTGGATTTCGTAAATAGCATCTTTCTCATTTTCTTTCATTTGATTTACAATGTTTAATTTTATCAAATATACTAATTTAATAAAAGGCTTATGCCAAAGGGAAGAGTAGCAAAGACAAAGATGTTCAGAGATTTCTCCTATCTCAAGGAAAAATGGATGAAAGACAACTACCTAAAAAACTGGAGCATTGTTATGAGCGACATGCTTTCTAGATATGATCTATCAGATAAAGAGATGCGGTTCATGCTCTTCGTCTACGACTTGGAATTCTTTACGATGGACTGGATTGCCGGAGAGTACAAGTATGAGAAACGAAACATAGGACGTAGGCTTGTATACCCGCTTCTTAAAAAGGGGTATATCTATAAGCATTTTGATAAGCTTACTCCGTCTACTGTTAGAGAAGATCATTTGTTTAGAGAAGAGAATAAATATAATTACCGTGTAAGGTATGCACTCAGCCAAAACGGTAGACTGGTTGTATCTAAATTCTACCGCAAGATGGCTGGTGAAGAACCTATTAGTGTGAAGCAATAGTTTTAAAAGGCTTCTTTAGTGACGCTCCTTTATGTGGTACAAACTTACCTTTATGCTCCATAAGGTAGTAGCGCCCTCCTTTGTCCATCCAGTGATAGCCAGAGGGTGCGTCAACCATTACTTTTTCTGTTTTCTTTTTAGCTTTCACCACGCAACATTTTAAAGTCGTTAGCATCTAGAGCACCGTTGCCGTTCTTATCAAGCTTTACTTGACCACCTTCTAGGTATTTCACTTTACCTCCAGCGTAGTATTTCTTTTTCTTAGCTTTCTTTTTAATCTTACGCTCTTGCTCTAGCATCTCTTTTGTAGGCTTCTTGCCAGAACCCTTGTTAGCACGGATGTTATCCCACAAACCACGTTTGCTGTAGCTACCGTCTTTACGCTTGATCATTTTCTTTGCTTTTGCCATGTTATCTTCTGTTGTTACGTAAATTTTCTATTTGTGATCTGAAAAAGTTTTGAAAATCTTGATCGAGCATTGGAGCAACGTTATCTTTATTTTTATACCTACTGCCTAAAGCTCCAGATCTAAGAATGTTTAATCTATTTGAATCCTTAGTTGTTACGTAGTCTCCAAAACTTGTGTTGTATATAATATCTCCTTTTCTGTTCATTCTTCTACCATAGATTTCTGGAAGTACGTTACGCAGTGTAGGAACTTTATTTAGTTCCATGTTACCAAATGGTAGCTTTGGGGGTAGCTCTACCATAGCAATTTTTGGCATCGGATTAACTAATCTTTTTTTGTGAGACTTGATGGCTTTTAACTGGTTTCCCGCTATAGGGTTTACTGTCGACTTACCCGTGTATACGGGTTCAACATTTGGCTGTTGGAACTTATCTATAACAAAATTTCTGTTGAAATCGTATATGTTATCCTCTAGTTCGTACCGGTGATTATACCTCCAGAAAGGATTTGTTTTTGGATTTATATAATCCCCTTTATTGTCTCCATCCTTATAAGTTCTCCTCTCTATTTTATCACCGTTAGAGCCAAGGCTGTATTTTGTATCTGAAAGAATAACAGAAGGAGGTTGGTATGTGTATCGTTCTACAGGTTTTTGGGGGTTCTTGAGTTGATAGTTTTTATAGTTTAACTGTCTATTGGTAGTACTCACCTTTAATTCGTTATCTCCCAATAGTCTATCTAATGCGCTAGGGGCAACAAAATTATCTTTTGTAGCAGTTACGTTTAGATCATAAGGTTCTCCTACTATATTGGAGTTTTTATCTAATATATCAGCGTATGATACCCTGTCACTTGAATCAAGATCACTAAGCGTTTGTTGGTATTTTGTGTAGTCTCCAAGTACTTCATCAAAATATGCCAATGCTGCTTCTGAAGTGTTTGCGGCATACAAGCTGTCATTATAAGCGGATAATCGATTCAGAAATTCCGAGCGGTCAGTAAATTCTTTTTTACGCTTCTTAGGCTTTACAGGTCCACCGTTATTATATTTTCTGTGCTTGCTTTTCATCGTGGCATTGGGCTACTTTAGGGTTTGAATTACGCTTCTACCTAACATCATTGAACGTATCTGATCGTCTGTTAGCGTGCGTGCTTGTTTTTGTTTGTCTGCTAACTCCTCAAGCTCTCTGAAGTGTGGTCTATCTGCACCAGATACTTTATGGTGGTCAGCCCACATATCTTCTGTTGTACCCTCGCCTTGCATAAAAGCTTTGAAAGGTATGCTTTTAGATTGGCTGTAGTCAGCTAGAAATAGAGACTTCTGCTGAGGTATTGTTAGTTTAGAGAAGTCATAAGAACCTCCGGACTCATCAATAAAATTCTGTAGCCATTCTGGCATAGAACCAGTCTTATCAGAGCTGTAATATTGCATAGCTCTACTAACAGCGTCTTTAGCACGATTGCTACTATCTTCTGTAAATGGTCCCTCGTATTGAAATATACCACGACCTGGACCGCCACCTATTTGCTTTATAGCTGGGTCAAATGTTCTACCCGATTCAACAGCTGCAATGTCATACATTAAGTCTTCCATACGCTCTCTGCTACCTCCTCTAGTCTCAAGAAGATACTTAGCCATCTTCTCATAAGAAGCTGTGCCTGTAGTATCAGATACCGGAAATCCGTACTTGTCGTACTTGCTAGGCTTTACTGGTCCTCCGTTGTTGTACTTTACTTTCATTTTCTGTAAGAGGCTTTTATATTCATTTGGTTTTGTTTAAACTGCCCACGATTGTCTCTAACACCTTGGTCAATACGATTTCTAAACATGTTTTGAAAATCTTGATCAAGCATCGGAGGTAGATTTAATTTGTTTCTATACCTGTTACTATTTCCTTTTATCCTTCCTAATTGATTAGGATCTTTGGTTGTGACAAATTCCCCAAAGCTAGTTTCGTATATAATATCTCCATTCCTATTCATTTTTCTAGAGTAAAAGTCAGGTAGCGTATTAACTGGTTTTAATTGGGGTATGTTTGGCTTTATATTAAATCCCTTAGGTTTTAGAGATAATTTACTTACAGGCTCTCTGTATACAGGTCTTACCTTTGGTGGAGCAAAATCGGGATAATATGCCCTGTGGTATCCTGTATCTAAAAAGTCAGTACCAGACTCGTCTGCGGTTTGTATAATTTTACCAGTTCTTAAATAGTCGCCACCTTGCTTTTCTTTTAAGAAACTTTCCTCATCACCTCTGTCGTTTTTATATTTGACACTTGTGAAATTACCTTGACCCATAGGGACTTTTCTTGTTTCGTATACATCCATAGGAATTCCGAAGTCTCCAGTATTTTCGTTATACATTAACGTCTGACCAGAATCAAAGTTTGTTCTTTTGTATGGTTCTGGAGATTCAGTATATCCATAGTACTCGGTATTATTACCCCTATAGTTTCCGTCTAATTTTTTATTAGGGTCGTTACTCCATCTTAGTATTGGAGGCTCTCTATAAAGATGGTATCCAGGCTGTTCTCCGGGGTAATACCCCTTTATATCACCTTTTGATCTTTCTACAATTTTTCTAGCTAAATCAGATTTTTCAGAACCCTCTTTAGATATTGCTCCGGGCTGGTCCCAATCTGAATCATACTCTGGGAATTCACCACCACTTGTAAAGTTTGCCAACGACAAACTGTCCCTAAATGATTTGACTGCGTTTTCGTATTGAGACCTGTCGTTATAAACTTTTTCCATATAACCTGCGTCATATGGATAACCCATTGTCTGTGAGTGCTTCTGAGAAACTACATGACCATCATTAAATGTAAAAATAGCCATTCCATCATCGTTGTATTTAAGATCAACAATTTTTGTTCCTTTTGGAGCCGATTCAAAGTATTCGCTTACAGGTGATTTACGCTTCTTAGGTTTTACAGGTCCGCCTTCGTTATATTTTCTGTACTTGCTTTTCATTTCTTTTTAAGCTTTACCTTACCGCCATCCATCAAATATATAGGGTTTCTGTTTTCACCTCTTCTGCCGTTAGGTATAACATATTCCGAAGCTTTTTTTCTAGGTGTCTTTGTTACTGGTGGGTCTTTAAACACTGGTCTTACACCATACTCCTCCTCGTAAGCATCTAGGTATCTATCTAACTCACGTTGACTCTTTTGCATTAAATACTCTTCTCTGTTAGAAGCGTATCTTTCATCTGCGTCTTCTAGAGTTTTCTTAAACGCTTTTTTCTCTTGCTTGTAAGCTTTTTGAAGTGGGTTTCTCATAAGACCAGCAGTTGGTATTACCAATCCATCTGTAGTAGAAAGACCACCTAAACCAAGTAGACCAGCAGTTGGGGCAAACCAAGTAGCTTCAGCTGTTTTTCTTTCGTACCCTTCAGAAGCTTGGTTGTATTGATCTACTAGAGCTGGACGATCGGCAGAGGGTGCGTCTTGTATTTGATCCTGTATTCCAACCAGAATCTTTTCTTGCTTATATAAATCATTATAAGTTTTTGCTGAGTAAGCAAGCTGGGCTATTTCGTCAAGATTCTTACCTCCTGTAGATGCACCTCCAGCTAAAAGAGTATTAGCAGGTGGGAACACAGAACCAAGAGATTGTCTGAACTTATCTAGTAAGGTGTTATCTAGCTTTTCTTTTTGGTGTCCTAACTTATAGTTACCAAATCTAACTTCTTCTAGCATATCGTTCTGCTCATCCCCTAAGTGAACACCAGCATTGGCTCGTGTTTTCCCCAGAGTTACGCTTTCTCCTATTTTTTTTACTTTCTCAGCAGCCCAATAAGGTGTTCTATAGTTTACGCCATCTGGTGATTGCTTTGCATTCTTCCAACGTTGTAGTGATAATGGACCTAGGTTGTATGTTGTAGTATAATCATCTAATGGTAGCGCCTCATCATACAGGTCTTCTGCTCTTGCTCTTGTTACAAAGTCGTAGAATGCTGGTAGATCGTCTCTATTTCTATCTTCTGGAAGCTCTGCATCTCTATAGTTGGGAGCCCAACCGTAACGTGCAGCTAACTTATCTGCTTGAGATTGCATTAGTTCCTCTAGCTTATCTTCCCATCCACCTTTATAGCGAACAGGACCGCCTATCATACGGCTAAATCTAGGACCTTTCTTACCGGGCTTACCAGGCTTACCGCCTTCATCGTATTTATACTTACTCTTCATTAAAACAGGCTTATTTTTTTCTTAGGTAACATGAGCTCTGGGAATCTAGCATCTCTAACCTCTTGCATAGGAATACGTTTGCTGTATTCTTCTCTGCCTGGTCTAGAGTTTCTAGCCATAACTAGGTTCTCTGGGTCCATCATATAGGGACGCATAGTATACATAGGGTCTGAATCCTCTTGGTCAATAGCTCCGCCCATCATACCACTATCAATATAGCTGGTAATCTCTGCTGGCATATCCTCTGGATCCATAATACCTTCAAGCATCATAATCTTAGCCGCTAAAGCAAGTTCTTCCATTTGTCTGGCAAACTCTGTTTTCTTGCTTCTCTTCTTTTTCTTAGGCTTACCGCCATTATCGTACTTCTTATACTTGCTCTTCACGCTTCTTACAGTTTTCTGATTTAGAACAGTAACATACCTCATCACTACCACAAGCGAAAGGGTGCTCTGCTGTTGTATCTATACCTGCTATTCGGTGTAACATACTCACCAACAGCACAATGCTTAGTAATATAATAATGCCTGTCATAGATACAAAGATAATCAATAAAATACTACAGCTGTTTGTCTCATATGGGACTTGATAATGTCATATATTTTTACTAACTTAGCATTGTGATTGAGATCAAACGAATGATTGAACTCATGTTCTTAAGTGAATCAGTTTATAGTTCAGAAATAAACTAATCCTAGTTCAGAGTGCCAAATCCCAAATCAAGGCACACTCTAAAATTCACGTTAAACACTACAATACGCCCAAACTATACCTGTGCCGGAACCATGCGTTCAGTCCCAGAGATCCCCTTACAACAGCTGTTATTAGTATTGCATAGTCAGTGTCCACCACCTAACAGATCTATTCTATACACCCCCGCAAATCCTTACTCTGAGCCAAAACACAGCCTTTCTCCAATTTACAGCAAACTATAACCCGAAAAAAGACCCCAGAAATATCTATCGGGGGGATTATATATATGTTTATCCTATAAAAACTGCGCACCTGAACCGATATCCAGACCACCCCACCCCGACCAGCTGACCGTCTTTGTGCACTTTTTCAGCTTTTTGCAACTGTTGACCTGCCTGTGGCGCTCCTGTTTTACCTGTTTAGTGATCAATACCAACCCAACCAGCCCCAGACAACCAAAACAAACGTACAACGTCCAGAACGGGCACGTACTTGCATACCGGGGCACACCTTTGCCCGGTGTATGAGCTGACGAGCTGACCAGCTCACGAGCTTAGTAATTGATCGCTTAAAACGTTTAAATGTTTTTGTGCTTTGTGTTTGGTTTACTCACAAATGTTTATATCTTGCATTTAATAGCGAACGGTTCAACGTTCAAAGGTTCTTTGACATTCGGGAAAGTTTAAACAGATCTGAAGAACCCCAGTAGTGCGGGGTCAGTGCGCCAGTAATGGCGCCAGGGCTTAAGAAAGCCGAAACCTATGAACGGGCACACGTTCAACACTGGCGCTCCTATATGGGGCGCTGGTTATCTGTTAACTAATTAAACTTATTAAAATGGAAACATTAAGCAACTACGACAATGCAGAGCTGGACTTTGCAACGGGTAACTATCGTACCTATTCGCAATTTCTTGAAATTATGGACTCAGCGTTTAACGGTGTATACTCACAAGCTACAGAGCAGTATAAAAAGTACTGTTTTGATCCTAAGAGCTACATTGACCACATAGATGAATACTGCGAAGGGCTCGTGAATGATAACGTTAAAGTTGAACTACTTACTCAACTTGTTTACATTATTGATTAATTAAGGGAGCGCCAGTGGGCGCTCCTGGTTAGCTGTTAACTTTAAACCTATTAAAATGGGAAATGCTACGAAATTGTGGAGTGTTCAACAACTGCAACTGTTGGATCGTTCCAACCCTTACAACGTTGGTTCTTTCGTGTTCAATTCGTCAGGGGAAATCTACTCTGTGGATGAGGTGCTGGACATTTGGGAGGAATTGCAAGACGAGGAGCTTTTTTACTCTGTGAATTGGGAGAGTGAGCTTTGGAGCGAAAGCGGAATACAAATACCGTCCGTTTACGCTGAACACTAACAAAGGAGCGCCAGTGGGCGCTCTTTTTGGTTATCTGTTAACTAAAACTAATTAAGATGAAGGTATACAAGATATACAAGGCAAACGGGGACTTATACACGTCCTTTGATAACAAGATGGAAGCGGAAGACTTTTTGGAATTCGGATGCGCTGACGTATTCAGCGAAGGAGGATTTTATATGGAGGAGTCGTTAATTTGTAGATGTGGTAATGATCAAAACGTATATGACCGTCACGATGCGTACGGGTACGCAACGGGGAGCTGGTGTGATGAATGTATAGAAAACGGAAAATATCCATACAGAGCCGACCGTTACTACGATTATTTCAACGCTGGAGAACATTTAGAATAGTAAAGAGCGCCATTGGGCGCTTTGGTTATCTGTTAACTAATTTAAACTTTAAACAAGATGAAAACAACAGTATTTATTGGGAAAGCTGAGGTAAAATGGAAGGCTAAAAAGAACCCTATAGAACAGAAAATAAGGAGCTCACGTGATGCCTACAATTTATTAAAGGCGCACATTGGGAAAAAGATATTTGAACAAGAGCTATTTATTGTAATGTATATGAATAAGGCGAATTCTGTACTATGGTTAGAAACAATTACGCAAGGATGCGGTGCTTCTTGTAGTGTAGATATTCCAGCTATAACGAGAAGGGCGATTGAGGGCACGTCTCACTCTGTTATTGTCGCTCATAACCACCCAAGCGGGAATAAAAACCCCAGTGAGAACGACAAAAGAGTAACTAAGAAACTTAAAAAGAACTTAGATCTTTTTGATATATCGGTATTAGACCATATTATCGTTTGTGAAGATGGGTATTATAGCTTCGCTGACAATGGCGAAAGATCGTTAGCCTAAATTAAGGAGCGCCAGTAATGGCGCTTCGGTTATCTGTTAATTAATAAAGAAACATTCAATGAAGAATAAAGAAGCTATGCTTTGGAATGAGAAAATGGAGCGCATACAAGATTTAGTCTATAATATGGGCTGGGATTACGACCGCTTAAGCAGTAGTGGGAGAATTTATTACGAGGAGCTTTGCATTTTATTAAATGTAGAGCTATGAATTAAGGAGCGCCAGTGGGCGCTTCGGTTATCTGTTAACTAATTAAACTATCTACTATGAAAAATAGAGTAGTCTTTACAATACCAGACAAGGATATACTGGTAGTAATACGTAAAGGGAAAACAACAAACAAGAAGATTTCTAATGGTGCGCCATTGGTTCAAACGTACACCTTTAGTACGGCACAATGGACGTTAGCCTCAACCAGTAAAGGCTTCGGAATGAAGAAATTCTTTGCGCTGGATGGAGCGAATTGTTTAGATTGTCCATATAGTGGTAATATGGGAGAAGGGGGATGCTACACACATAAGTTTAACCAGTACGTTGGCTTCTTATCTATGCTAAGGAGTATTAAACACGAGGAGCTCACACCACTTACAAGGGACAAACAACAGCAAATAATCGAGCTATCGTTCAATAGTTACGTAAGGTTTGGGACGTATGGTGAGCCGTCATTAATGCCTTTATCTGTTATTGATGCTATGGTGTGGAATGCGAAGACCTGGACTGGATACACTCACCAATGGGAGAAAGAATGGGCTGAAGGTTATAAAAACTATTTTATGGCTTCTACTCACGACCAGCTGGAAAGCAAAAGAGCAAAAAGTATAGGGTTTAG
>Ga0209716_1000220_pt1 | contig 59371 bp, 63 predicted proteins | sample COGITO_mtgs_1205_FD_184811 | JGI IMG/M metagenome (GOLD analysis project Ga0209716, IMG submission 184811) | Pelagic marine microbial communities from North Sea - COGITO_mtgs_120531 (SPAdes) (version 2) | ecosystem: Environmental > Aquatic > Marine > Epipelagic ... | reverse complement strand
TACTCCGTAGGCTAATGAATAAGGAAGGAATATAGTAGCTTTATCTCCACCACTTAGTAAGCCTAGACCTTCTTTAAACCCAACTATCATTTGCGCTTCTGGGCTACAGTCTGCAACAATAGGGCGATAAGCCTGAGAGACTTCTTTTTCTTTGATAACTTGACCTTGAGCTTTAGCTATTTCCAAATTACTTGTTTGTAGTAAAGTTCCATCTTCAAAATAAACAGCATAATGAGTTCGTGCTTTATTAGTTGTAGTCACTTTGGGACCAGTACCTTTTTTTGTAATAAAATATTGAAGTCCTGAATCAGTGGTTAATGCTTTAGCTTTTTGAGCCTCAAATTTATCTTGATTATCTAATTTAATTAATAGTGTTTTCTCTTCTTCTTCAGCTTTTTCACGTTCTAACTTCTCAAAGCTTTCTTTGAAAATAGAAGCAGCCTTAAATTTCCTAGCATCAGATCCTTTTCGGATAATTGTAACCTTTTTAATGGTGTCATTTTGAGCAATACTGTCAACAACATTTTGACCAATTAATACTTTTCCGAATACGGTATGCTTTCCGTTTAACCAAGGAGTAGCATTGTGCGTAATAAAAAATTGACTCCCATTGGTGCTTGGACCTGAATTAGCCATAGACAAAATTCCAGGACCGCTGTGTGTTAAATCATCAACAAATTCATCTCCAAATCGATAACCTGGACCACCGGATCCATTCCCTAAAGGATCACCACTTTGAATCATGAAATTGTCAATAACTCTATGGAAGATAATCCCGTCATAAAATTTTTTGTCTTTGTATTGATCACTAACCATTTCATTATCACCTTCACTAAGTGAGACAAAGTTTGCTACAGTTATTGGTGTTTTTTCAAACTCTAAAGATACTATTATAGAACCTTTATTAGTTTCAATGTCTGCATAAAGACCAGATTCTAATTCAGGATATTGGCAACTCATTAAAAAGAGCGAAATTAATGCGTAAATAGATTTTTTTTTCATTTTATTGATTTAAATTGGTTTTATAAAGATGCAATTTTTTAATTTTTTATTGAATGTGATATTAATTTTATTGTGAAACGTAAAGGCTGATTAATTGCAACCTTTTCATCATCCCCTTGATATCCATAACAAAGATAAGAAGGAAAGAGAAATGTAGCGACTTCATTCACACTTAAAACCTTTACAGCTTCTCTAAGTGCAGGTAATAACTCTTCTTTATCAACCAGATATTTAACTCGACCTAGTTCCATTTCATCGTACAGCACATTGCCGCCCAGGTCTTCAATTTTATAATTAAATTCAACCAAGTCGCCTCGCTTTGGTAAAGTTCTACTTTTAGAAGTAGTTATGTAAGCATACCAAAATCCTGATGCAGAAGGTTTGTAATTAAGTAAAGTGTCTTGATTAATGATCTTTTTAAACTTTTGTTGTTGCCTTCTGATGATATCCTTGTTACGTTCAACAGAACCATCTAAAAAGGAATTCTTTTTAGCGTTTAATGGTTTTCGAACCTGAGGTTCTGCACAGCTGATAATGGTAAAGAATAATAAGAAAAGGAGGCTTATTTTTTTCATATCGAACTCAGTTGATCTTTGTATTCAAGAATGGTTTGGTGAACTTTTTCTTTAGTGAATTCAAGGCTTTCAAAAGATGCTCCCCCTGCAGCATTGAAATGACCACCTCCGTTAAAATGTTTTCGTGCAAATTCGTTAACGTTGAAAGTTCCCTTTGATCGGAACGACATTTTCACAATACTCTCTTGTGTATTTTCTATCATAATAATAGCCAATTCAATCCCATCTAGACTTAGCCCATAATTTACAAAACCCTCGGTATCTCCTTTTTTGAATTCACATTGGTTTAATTCGTCTTGACTCAGGGTAATGTAAACAGCTCGAAGGGGTTCTACTTTCACTAAGTTAGTAATCGCTTTACCTAAAAGTTGTAAGCGACCAAAACTATAGGTGTCGTATATGTTTCGGTGGATTTGTGCATGATTAATCCCCATATCTAGTAAGTTTGAAACAATACTGTGGGTAATTGAAGTTGTAGATTGAAAACGAAAAGAACCTGTGTCGGTCATTATTCCTGTATAAATACAGGATCCAATGATGCTGTTTATTTTAGAAACATCGAGTGCTTCCATTATATTATATACCATTTCACAGGTAGAGCCTATAGAGGGGTCAGAGTACATTAAGTCTGCGTAATCCTCTGGCTGTTCGTGATGATCAATCATTACTTTAATTCCCTTACTGTTATTTATTATCTCGTCCATTGGCTTTATTCTGCCTAAACTATTAAAATCTAGTGTGAAGATAAGATCTGCTTCAAAAAGCAACTTTTGGGCGACATCTTCAGTCTGATTATATTTTATTATATCTTCTTGACCTGGAAGCCAATCCAAGAATTTAGGATATTCATTTGGAGATACAACAGTACAAAAATGTCCCATTTGATCCAAGAAATGTTTCCAGCCCAAACAGCTTCCTAAAGCATCACCATCAGGGTTTTTATGTGGAATAATTACAACTTTTTTTGGTGTAGAAAGTTGACCTTTTAAAACATGAATAAAGTTATCTATCATAGCAATGCTAAGATACCAATCCTTTCTCAAAAAAATAGATTGTTTTTTATATAATTACGCGACTGTACTAATTTTATTATATGATTAATAAAGGAGTTGGTCTTCATTAAAAAATGTTCTTTATTACTTCAATGTCAGTTGGTTTTAATAAATTTGCATCTCAAAAAAACAACTATGATAACAAATCGTACGTTCACGATGATTAAGCCCGATGCTGTTGAAAACGGTCACATCGGTTCTATTTTAGAAAAAATAACGTCTGCAGGATTTAAAATTCTTGCTCTCAAAAAAACTCAACTAACTCTTGCAGATGCTCAAGCATTTTACAGTGTTCATAGCGAGCGTCCGTTTTTCGGAGAATTAGTTGAATTTATGACTAGAGGTCCAATTGTAGCTGCTATTTTAGAAAAAGATAATGCAGTTAATGATTTCCGAGTACTTATTGGAGCGACTAACCCTGCTGATGCTGCGGAAGGAACTATTAGAAACTTATACGCTACTTCTATGGGAGAAAATGCTGTGCATGGTTCTGATAGTGATGAAAACGCAGCGATTGAAGGTACTTTTCATTTTTCTGGAAGAGAGATCTTTTAACGCAAAACTATTTTAGAAATAATTTCTGCGCCTAGTGCTTCGTTTAGATGGCGCAGAATCTTTTCCTTTCCATAAGACAGTTCTTCCCTAAGAGGTGCAGAGTTCAAATTCACAAAAAGTGTTGATCCTCTAAAGTTTACTTCTTGAGTGTATTGTGATACACTAGCACCCATGGTTGTTTTCCAAGCTTGTTCTACGCGGACTTTTGTAATACCTACTTTAATGTTTTTTTGATCAATCAATTCCCCGAGTACTTCAGAAATTGTTTGTGGCTCAAAAGATCGTTTTTTCTTAGCCATTGCTTATAAACTTATTTTTTCATGACGTTTGTAGATATAAACTTTGTCTTGATGTTCAAGTTCTAACCTATTTTGATTGAGGACTTTTATTTTTTCCTTCCAAGGCTTAAGTGCTTTCTTGTAAACTAAATAGTAATCCCCTTCGATTTGCTCAATTAGTAAATTAAATTGTGCTTCAGAACTGGCATATTCAGACCCAAAACTTGGTGCTAGTTTTTTGCGATACCCCTGCATGGAATCGATTTTATAATAATCAACCAAAACGTTTACTCCTCTAGGATTAAAATTTTCGCCATGCGATTGGACCTCTTCTATCTCCCAATAGCCGTTCAAGTGAACAATGTCTTGTTCAGAAACACCCGCACAACCCGTTAAGCTAAAAGTAAATAATAAGATAAGGAAGGTTGTGTTTTTCATATATAATTTAAATGTAGTAATCTTAACTGAGATTAAAAATTTTATAGGATAACTGCGTGGTTTTTAAAGCATCTAATGTTCTTTCTTGGTGGGTGTCCGAAAGAAATATTTGACCAAAATGATTGTCTTCTACGAGTTGCATGATTAGTCCCACTCGATTTTGGTCTAATTTATCAAACACATCATCTAAAAGAACGATGGGTGGTACACCTGCAATTTTTTTTATAAAATCGAATTGTGCCAATTTCAGTGCAATTAAGAATGATTTTTGTTGTCCTTGGCTACCAAACCTTTTTATGGGTTGACCACTGATTGAAAAAAATAAGTCTTCCTTATGAATACCAACGGTGCTAAACTGTGCCAGACGATCTTTAGGTAGTTGATCTTTCAAAAGAGCTTCAAAAGTATTGTCAAGTAAAGCACTTTCATAAGTTAAGGTTACCTCTTCTTTAGATTTACTTATGCTTTGATAGTGCCGTTCAAAAACTGGGGTAAAAGTAGCTAAAAACTCTTTTCTTTTTTCATGAATTGGAGTTCCAAGTGCTATCATTTTTTGATCATAAATTTCTAAGGTATCGGCATCAAAAGTTTGGTTTGCTGCAAAATATTTTAAAAGCGCATTTCGCTGACTAATTATCTTGGTGTAGTCTAGTAAATTATTTAAGTAAGAACTATCTGTTTGCCCAATAACCCCATCCATGAACTTTCTTCTAATGCTACTTCCTTCACTAATTAGGTCTCGATCAGAAGGAGAAATAATAACAAGAGGCAAAAGCCCTATGTGGTCTGCGATCTTATCATAAACCTTTCCGTTACGTTTTAAGGTTTTCTTTTGTCCTTTTTTTAGACTACAAACAATCTTTTCATTTTGGTCGTTTTTTTCAAAACTACCGTCGAGAAGAAAAAAGTCCATATTGAATTGAATGTTTTGAACCGCTGTTGGATTGAAATAACCTTTGGCAAAACATAAATGATAAATAGCATCTAAAATGTTTGACTTCCCAACACCATTATTCCCAATAAAGCAATTGATTCGTGCATCGAATTCAAAACTTTCTGAGCTTATGTTTTTGTATTGTGTTAAAGAAAGACTTTTTAGTTTCATAATTACAAATATAGGAATTCACGAATTGGTTTCCTTAATTTAAATAGGATTCAACCCCGTAAACATTGATTTACTTTAACATGCTCTTTTTATGATATATTCTTCTTAATTTTGAAAAAAAAAATTGAAAATAAAAATAGCAGTATTTATTGTGTTTTTTGGATTTAGTTATAACCTCTTTGCTCAGATTGATTCTCTACAGACGGTTAAATTAGAAGCTGTTGAAGTTTCTGCTACAAAAATATCCAATTCATTATTAGAGTCTACATGGTCTGTTTCTAAACTAGATTTCAAATCCAAACAAGATCAAATGCAACAGCTCTCATTCAGTGAGTATGTTCAAGGAGTTCCAGGATTGTTTGCTTTAAACACAAATAATTTCTCTCAAGATTTAAGGATTTCAATTCGTGGTTTTGGAGCACGATCTGCTTTCGGTATCCGTGGAATTAAAATTTTAGTTGACGGTATTCCAGAAACTACACCGGACGGGCAAGGTCAAATCGATAACTTATCGCTAGGAAGTATTTCCTCGGTTGAGGTTATTCGAGGTCCTTCGTCTTTACTTTATGGGAATGCTTCTGGGGGAGTAATAAGCATTCAGACTACTAGTGATATTGAAAAAAATTATATTAAACCAGCGATGACTCTTGGTAGGTTTGGCATGGAGAATCTTCAAATAGAAGCAGGTGTTAAAAAAAAGAATACAACATTAATTTTATTAGCAAATAAAATAAAAACAAACGGATATCGTGCTCAAAGTGGTTTTGAGAGTAGTGGAATCAATGCTAGAATTAAACATGAATTCTCTGAGAAAACAGAAATTAATTTACTGTTAAATTATACAGACAGTCCAGTTGCGGAGGATGCTGGAGGGTTAAATTTTGAATCAGTAATTGCAAATAGATTACAAGCACGCGATAGAAATGTTAGTTACAAAACTCAAGAAGCCGTTAAACAATTTAAAACAGGTTTTTCTTTAAAGTACCAAATTAATCCTAAATTATTGTTTTCTACTTATGGATTTTCTGCTTCTCGAGATTTTAGCGCTAAACTACCTTTCGCTTTTGGTGGAGCTGTTTCTTTAAATCGATCTTATTCAGGACAAGGTGCTCAATTTAATTATAATTCAGGGAGTCCAAATAATAATAGCAATAATTTTCAATTGGGTTATAGTTGGGCAAAACAATCCGATCTAAGAAAAAGGTATTATAATAATCTAGGAGCTCGAGGAGATTTAACCCTAATCCAAAGAGAAAAATTTGATGCGATAAGCTTCTATCTTTTAGATCAAATTTCTATAGGAAAATATAAACTTGTAGGGGGAATACGATATGATTCAAATAAGTTAGAAGCGGTTGACTATTTATTCGAAAACGGTAATGATAGCGGTAGTTTGTTTTTAAATTCTTGGAGTTCTTCTTTAGGAGTAAATTATAAAATAAACACCAAAAGTTATTTGTTTACTTCTGTCGGTACAAGTTTTGAAACACCAGTATTGAGCGAACTTTCTGCAAATCCAAATGGGAGTGGAGGTTTTAACTCTTCTTTATCCGCTCAAAGAGCATTAAACAAAGAGATTGGGTACCGCTATTTTAGTGTTAAATCAGAATTTGAAATTGTCCTTTTTGATATAAATACATCGAACGATCTAGTTCCTTATGAATTAGAATCTTTTCCAGACAGAACCTTTTACCGCAATGCTGGAAAAACTAATCGTACCGGTTTAGAATTAAGTTTTTCTAAACAAATATATGACTTTCTAGACACAAAAATCAGCTATACATTTTCTGACTTTAGTTACAAATCTTTTCAAATTGGTACTACAGATTTAGCAGGGAAGAAGTTGCCTGGGATTCCAAAACATATGGCTTCTATTACTTCTAATTTGGTTAAAAACGGGTGGAATATTTCTTTAATTAACCGACTACAAGGGAACTTATTTGCAGATGATGCTAATGAGGTAAAAGAAAAAGCATTTTTAGTTTCTAATCTTAATGTAAGTTTTCAAAACGGAAAGGGAAAAATAAGTTGGATTCCTTTCTTTGGAATAAATAACCTCTGGAATTCAATTTATAACGACAATATTAGAGTTAATGCTTTTGGAGGTCGCTATTATGAGCCTGCTCCTACAAGATATATTTTTGGCGGAATTCGCGTAATTATATAGAATATTTAATCTTCTGTAAAATGAGATGTTCTTTTGGGCTTTGAAAATTTATTAGAATTATATTCTTCCGATTTACCATAGGGTATTGATAAACTCTTCCAGTTCTTATTTTTTAATGTTTTTCCAATAAAAACAATTTGACCAACATGATATGCATAATGACCTAGTTGTCGATTTAATGCTTCTTGAACTGTCAGTCCCATATTTCTAATAAACACTTCTTTCTTTAAATCTTTTTCTTTTAAAGCTTCTATTGCGTCAAACAAACAGCGCCATCCGGTTTCCCATGATTCGATTATTACTTCTTTTGTTGTTAAAGGATGTTTAAATTCATCATCTCTATTGCGCCAGTTTTTTTCTCCATCTGAATTTAAAAAATCAGTCCATCTTGAAAGCATATTACCATTGACGTGCTTTACGATTTGACCGATGCAGATACTCTCAGAACTACTTTTCCAATTAAGTTCTTTGTCATCAAGTTGTTCAATAGTTCGATCTCCAAGAGCTTTATAATGAAAAAATTCTTTTTTAATATTTTCTATGAATAGCGACATTTTTTTTGGGATATATTTTTATTAAAAAGACACTCAATTAAGAGAATTTAAGATATTCCTTGGAGCTTTGTATAGCATCATATTGCACAAACCAAAGATAATAAATAATTAAAATGGCTTCTTTCCTCTAAAATATGAAAAATGAGCTTTCCGAATTAGAATAAAAAGGTTATTTTTGGGGACTTTAAAAAACCACAATGGCTACATATAAAAAACGCGGAGCAAAAAAATCATTAACAAAACCTGATCTTAGCGTCCAGCAAACGGATAGTGCAACAGCAGAAGTATTTGAAACACTCGACACTTCAGCTTCTAAGGCTGAGGATTTTGTTGCGAAATATCAAAACATTATTTTAACAGTAATAATTGTAGTTACAATAGGGATTTTAGGTTCTCTAGGATACCAGTCTTATGTGGTTGAACCAGCATCTAAAGAAGCGGTTAGTGAGCTAAATCAAGCGCAGTACTATTTTAATTTAGCAGTAAATGGTCAGGAAACGGATTCACTTTACGCACGTTCAATTCGTGGAGGTGAAGGTAAATACGGTTTTGATGATATCATCGAAAACTATGGAGGTACTCCTGCAGCAGACCTAGCTTCTTACAGTGCTGGAATGGCTTATTTTAATATGAATGACTTTAATACAGCTATTGATTATCTCAAAGATTTTAGTTCAGATGATATTTTATTGAGTGCTTTAGCTAAAGGTGCTATCGGAGATTCTTATGCTCAACTAGGCGATACCGATCAAGCTCTGAATTATTATGAAAAAGCAATTGATGCGAGTCAAAACAATTATACCTCACCTAAATATTTATTTAAAGCGGCCTTATTAAGTTCTAAATTAGGAAAGAATAGTAAAGCGTTATCTTATTTTAAACTAATAAAATCAGATTTTCCAAATTCTGAAGAAGCAGCTCAAGTTGATATTCAAATTGGTCGTTTAGAAAACATTAAATAAAATTTTATGGCAACGGCTAATTCTAATTTATCCGTTTATGACCCTTCAGAGGTTCCTTCAGGTTCAGACTATACTATAGCCCTAGTTGTATCCGAATGGAACAGTCAGGTTACTGAGCCACTTTTTAAAGGGGCATACGATACTCTTATTAAACACGGCGTTTTGATAAGTAATATTTCTAGAATCAATGTTCCTGGAAGTTTTGAATTAATTTATGGAGCTAAACATGCTCAAAACACAGGTGTAGATGCTGTTGTTGTTATAGGAAGTGTTATTCAAGGTGAAACAAAACACTTCGACTTTGTGTGCCAAGGAGTTGTTCAGGGTATTAAAGATTTGAATATTAAGTCCGACATTCCAGTTATCTTTTGTGTTTTAACAGACAACAACCTTCAGCAGGCTCTAGATCGTTCTGGTGGTAAGCATGGTAATAAAGGCGTTGAAGCAGCAGTCGCTGCGCTAAAGATGGCATCTCTTTCCAAGTAATAAGTTGTCAACATTACTGTAGTTCTGAGTTGTCATTATTGTGATTCTAGTAAAATCAATGTATTTTTATCTTTTAAGCAAAACACATGTTCAAAGCAAATCTTTTTAAACTGAATCGCAATAAGCGATATAACTATACACCACGGTACTATCAAGGTAAAACTATAGAGAATCTTTATGATTTTGATTCGAAGTTTAACAAGTATCGAGAGACCTACAATGAAAATGATTTGGCAAAACAATGGCAAGATGCTCGTTTAGAAAACAGAAACAGATCTAACCGATCATTTAATCCAACTTTATTAGTTGCCATTGCCGTATTAACACTTATATTTTTATTTATTATAGATTTCGATCTATCTATTTTTTCCACCTAAATTCATGGGAGATATTATAACCTTATTACCTGATCATGTAGCCAATCAGATTGCTGCAGGAGAAGTTGTTCAACGACCCGCTTCTGTTGTTAAAGAACTGATGGAGAATGCAATTGATGCTGGGTCTACTCACGTTCAGCTAATCATAAAAGAAGCTGGAAAAGTATTGATTCAAGTAGTTGACAATGGTAAGGGTATGAGTGTTACTGATGCTCGAATGGCATTTGAACGACACGCAACATCTAAAATTAAAGCGGCCTCTGATTTGTTTGCTCTAAACACAAAAGGTTTTCGTGGCGAAGCTTTAGCTTCTATAGCTGCTGTTGCTCACGTAGAAATGCTTACCAAAACTGCTGTCGATGAAGTCGCTACACAAATTAAAATTGCTGGGAGCGAAATTCAAGAGCAAGAACCTATTGTTGCTCCGCAAGGAACTTCTATTGCAGTCAAGAATTTATTTTTTAATATCCCTGCCCGGCGTAATTTTTTAAAATCAAATACCGTAGAGCTTAGACACATCATCGATGAATTTCATCGGGTTGCCTTGGCTCACCCTCAGGTAGCATTTACTTTTTTTCAGGGGGGACAGGAGTTGTTCGATTTACCCGCCGCCAATTTAAGAAAACGAATTGTACATATTTTTGGCTCAAAAATCGATGAAAAATTGGTTCCTGTTGAAGAATCAACTTCCGTTTCGTCTGTTTCTGGATTTGTAATAAAACCGAATGCTGCCAAAAGAACGCGCGGACAACAGTTTTTCTTTGTAAATGATCGGTTCATCAAAAGTCCCTTTATGCATCATGCTATAATGAATGCTTACGAAGGTTTGCTGGTTGATGGAACTGTGCCTGGGTATTTCATTTTTTTCAACCTAGATCCGCAGACGATAGACATAAACATTCATCCCACTAAGACGGAAGTGAAATTTGAAGACGAACAAAGCTTGTATGCTATTTTGCGCTCCTGTGTCAAGCATAGTTTAGGAATGTTCAATGTAGCCCCAACACTAGACTTTGAAAGGGATCCAAATCTTGACACACCCTATAGACAAGTAAATCAAAGTGCAGGAACTCCACAACTAGAAGTGGACTCTAGTTTTAATCCATTTAAGAATCCTGATGCTAGACGTTTTTCAAAGCCAAACGAATCCAGTTGGGAAAGCCTCTATGTGGAGGTAGAGTCTCAGCGCGTTTCAAGTTCTTTAGGAAACGAACTTAATGCTACACCTGATTATGATACAGTAAAAGTCTTTCAGTTGATGAATCGCTACATAGTAAGTTCTATAGGTTCGGCCTTGTTACTAATCGATCAACAGCGCGCTCATGAACGTATATTATACGAGCAGTTTTTAAAAACAATTACACAAAAGAAAACTGCCAGTCAGCAGTTACTTTTTCCTTATAAACTTGAATTAAACCCTACCCAACAAGCTTTTTTATCGGACTTAGAAGAAGTATTGGTTGAAGCAGGCTTTATTTTTGAACGAGATTCAAATACTACAATCATCATTAAAGGAATCCCTTCATCAAGTTCTGAAAAGGAAATACCAAATATTTTTGAAAATCTTTTTAACTCCTTAGAGAGCGACCTCCCTGCAGATAGTTTTAGTCAGTCAGACGTATTGTCTAAATCTCTTGCTAAAACCTTATCAATTAAGCGTGGAGTGTCTATGAAGCCAGAAGAACAACAACGCCTATTAGATGATTTATTTGCCTGTAAAGAAACTCAAGTGTCTCCATTTAATCGACAGATTTTTGTTACTTTAACACAAGAAGAACTAGACAAAAAATTTACTTAATGGGCAGAATTACAGATACCATAAAACATTTATTGATAATCAATGTGATTTTTTTCTTTGCGAAAAATCAATTTGGTGATGCTTTATATGATTTGTTTGCACTGCACTATTTTCAAAATCCACTCTTTGAGATTTGGCAACCACTTACTCACATGTTTATGCATGGAAACTTTAGTCATATTCTATTCAATATGTTCGGTTTGTATATGTTTGGTTCTCCTTTAGAGTCTCTATGGGGAAAAAAGAAATTCATATTTTTTTACCTCTCTGCCGGTTTTGGAGCGGCTGCACTTCAGTTGTTTATATACCATTTCCAGTTTAATTCGGTTTTGGAAGAATTGATGAACTTAGGTTACGGTCAAGATGCTATAGATGCTTTATTAAACGAAGGGCAATTATCAAGTATTTTTAATTCTTCTTACAATGCTTCTATGGTAGGAGCATCAGGGGCTTTATATGGAGTTTTAGTTGCTTTTGCAATGCTGTTTCCTAATTCTGAATTATACTTGATGTTCATTCCAGTTCCGATAAAAGCAAAATATCTTATTCCATTCATGATTTTGGGTGATTTGTTTTTTGGTTTTAGTTCTTTTTCAATTGGTCCAATCGCTCATTTCGCACATTTAGGAGGTGCAATCACGGGGTTTATTATGATGCGCTATTGGAAGAAACAACAGTTTAATAATAATCGTTGGGACGTATGAGTACATTCGATGATTTAAAGTATAAATTCCAGAAGTTTTCTATTGCAGAAAAGTTAATTGTCATAAACATCTTCTTCTTTGTGGTTCCTTTTTTTTTGCAAACAATTTTTTGGTTGATCAAAATTCCAACTTCACAAGTAGGTTCATGGTTTCATTTATTACCGGACTTCACAGAGGTTCTTTTTCGTCCTTGGACATTATTAACCTATAGTTTTATGCATGGAAGTGTTAGCCATATTCTTTGGAATATGGTTCTCTTATATTTTGCTTCCCACATTTATTTGAATTTGTTTTCGGAAAAGCAATTTTTAAAAAACTATATCCTTGGGGTTCTTGTTGGGGGCTTGTTTTTTTTAATTGGATATAATTTATTTCCAGTCTTTGAAGAGATTTATATACCCTTGGTGGGCGCTTCTGCTGGTGTTATGGCAATTCTTATTTTTGTTGCTACATATACGCCAAATCAAGAAGTACGGCTTCTTTTTATAAATGTAAAACTTCAATACATTGGAATTGCGTTTGTGCTTATAGACATTGTCCAAATGCCTTATAGTAATGCTGGTGGTAGGCTGGCGCATCTAGGAGGCGCTTTCATAGGCTATTTATATGCTTCTCAGTTAAGAAAGGGTAAGGATATAGGTTCAATTTTAGATGGAATATTTAATTTTATAGACTCTTTAGTTACTCCCAACAAAGCCAAAAACATGCGCACTGTTCATCGCTCTGAAAAGCCTACTAAAGAAAATTCAATAAAACTTCAACAAGAAAAAATTGATACTATTTTAGATAAAATAAGTAAATCCGGTTACGAAAGTCTCAAGCAGGAAGAGAAAGACTTTTTGTTTAGAGCGGGTAAAAATAATTAATAGCAATCCCCCAAATGAAACTTAATTTTCTGCAAAAATTAATATTACTAATCAATATTTTATTGTTGATTTTTCAACTCATGCTGATGGGAAGTATTCCTTCCTTATTTGAGTTTTCCATTTTGAATTTATTTGTTCCCATCGTTGTTTTAATAAACATTGGCTTTTTTATTTATTGGCTTTTAAGGTCTAAATGGGTATTTCTTTTATTCATGGTTTCTTTTCTAATAGGATACGGTGAGTGGGGTCTTTTGTATCAATTTCCAAGAACTTTAATTCATAAAAGCACCAATACTTTTAAAGTAATGACTTATAATGTTCGCCTTTTTAATAAGTTTGATTGGATTAAAGAAGCCAATGTTTCTAAAGAAATTGAACGCTTTATAAGTCAAGAACAACCTGATATTATTTGTTTTCAGGAATATTCTAAAAGTGAAGCACCAACTCTTTCATCTTATCCTTACAGCTATATTCAACCAATTCAAGCCAATGGGAAGTCGGAAATAGCAATTTTCTCTAAATTTCCAATAACCAATAGTGGCTATATTAATTTCGAAAACTCGACTAATAGCGGGATCTTTTCAGATATTGAGCATCGCGGTAAGATAGCACGGGTATATAATTTACATTTAGAGTCTCTTAGAATTAATTTTAAAGACACCCTTATCACGCAAGCAAATTCTGATGGTTTACAGCTTAAATTTAATCAGGTTTTTAAAAAACAATTAGAACAAATTAAACAATTTGAAGAGGTTGATCAGTCAAACAAATACCCATTAATAATTTGTACTGATTTGAATAATTCACAATTTTCTTCTATTTATAGAACTCTAAAGAAAGGCAGACTTGATACTTTTAAACAAGCAGGAACAGGGCTTGGTACAACATTTCAATTTTCTTTTTTTCCATTGCGCATAGATTTTATTTTAATTGACCCCACCTTCAAAGTAAACAATTTTGAGTCTTACGACGTTAACCTCTCAGATCATTTGCCTATCATGACAACTCTAGCATGGGATTAAGGTCTATGTCTCTTAGATAAACAGAGCTTTCTGGGCCCAAATTACTCAATAAATCTAAAGCATTTAGATTGGGGTGAAAACCTAATTTTGCTTCAAAAACTTGTATGTATTTCGGAAAGTTAAGAGGAAGTTTTGCTTTAGAGCTAACTAAAGCATCGCTAAACGGATTATAGGCATCCTGTTTTGAACGGGTTGTTATTTTAGTTTCAATCTCTAGCCATTCCAAAATAAGGGTAAGTAAACTCACGTTATAGTCCACTAGCTTTTCATGTTTCTTGAAAAATATTGGTTTGAGATCGTCTTGATAAAACTCAAAAAAAGGAGAGGAGCTGTATGCGCTGACAAATGATTTCCAATGGTTTTGTTGCCAATTTTCTTCATAAGCTATTTTCACTTCTTTATCAATCAATTTTTTATACTTACTTCCATGTTCGATTGGAATACTTAAATTTAAAACACCATTAGCACCAGCTATTATTGTTCTGTTTCTAAAGGTTTGCTTTTGATACTGAGCACCAGTTTGTACGATCACATTTTTTTGTTGCGCAAGAATTGCAAGCGTAGCAATGTTAGGAATATAAGAACTGAATATTTCGAGTTGCACTTTATGTTTTTTTAAGTTTACGTATAAAAACTAAAATTTGCCAGCCTAATAAAATTGCAGCTACATAAGGGAAAAATGATATTGGTTTCCCTGTTCCTCCTACGGTTGTCATTAAGCGATCCCATCGAACACTCCAATTTTTGATACCGTCGTTTATTCCATCGATGCTGAACCAAACTAAAACAGGTTTTCCTACCACGTGATCTTCTGGGACATAACCCCAATAGCGGCTGTCTTCAGAACGATGTCTGTTGTCTCCCATCATCCAGTAATAATCTTGCTCAAATGTATAGGAGCTAGCTTCTTTACCGTTTATAAATATCGTTGAACCTTCTTTTGAAAGCACATTTTTTTCATACTCACGAATTATCTTTTTGTATAACGGTAAGGTTTGCTCGTTAATATCTACAGTCATCCCAGCTTTAGGAATCAAAATAGGTCCAAAATTATCTTCGTTCCAATCATATGGAATAGCGTTGGGAAAAAAGTTGATGTTAGCGGTCTTGGTTTGAGTTATTCTTTGAACAATACTATCGACAATTCCAGTCCTAAGAATTTCTTTAGCTTCCAAAACAGTGAGGGTTATTTCTTTTTTTGCGTCTAAAAGTTCTTTTGCACTTATTCTTAGTTTACCGATTATTTCTGGAGGGATTCCCGATGATGGAGTAATTACGGTGTAATATTCATCATCATTAGATAAAACTCCCAGAATGAAGGGCGCTATCGCATCATAGGCTGCTTGTGTAGCTTTTCTGATTTTGTATTTACGATTGAAATCTTTATAACCTGCATCCAATAACTTTCTTGAAGAAACTCCTTTATTGTTATAACCGTAATGTGTGTATTGTGTTTTTGCTCTATCGGGTAATGCATTCTGAACTCCATTAATATAAACAAAACCATTAATTATTTCGAGGCTATCACCGGGAATCCCAACACATCGTTTTACATAATTCGATTTTTTATCAATAGGTTTTATTATTCCTTTTTCTTTAACAAAAAACTTGCGTACAGTATCAGCTGGCCAACTGAAAACTACAATATCGTTTCGTTTAACATCCTGAAAACCAGGCAATCTAAAGTAGGGGAGTTGAGGCTTTTTTAAATAGGATCTTTTTTTGATTATTGGAATGGTGTCATGAACCATTGGAAAGGCTACCGCAGATGTTGGCGTCCTTGCGCCATAATGAAATTTACTTACAAATAAGAAATCTCCAATTAATAGTGTTTTTTCTAATGAGCCAGTAGGGATTATATAGGGCTGAATAAAATAATTATGAACTAAAGTAGCTGCAATTACAGCAAACATCAATGCACTAATCCATTCTCCAAACCATGATTTAGAATTGAGGTCTCTATCTTTGTCGTAGGTAGTTTTAGAATCATAGTTTATTACAAACAGATAGAGGCCTAAAGTTAGAATGACTAGCAGTGTGTCAACCCATTTGGTCCTTCCAAAACTTCTTAGTGTTTCAACCCAAACTGCAGGAAACATCATTAAGTTGATTATGGGTATAAATAGCAGGATAACCCACCATTTAGGTCTCCGAATAATTTGCATCAAAACAACAGCATTGTATATTGGAACTAGTGCTTCCCATCCTTTACGTCCGGCTTTTATATATAACCGATAAGTTCCCAGAAAGTGAACTGCTTGTAATCCTAAAATAAATAAGAGCCATTCTGTAGTTGTCATATGTTTAAATTTGAGTAGGTTATTTTTTAATTATACGAATTGCTTTCTTGTTTGTTACCTTTTAATTTATATTAAGTACATCATTCATAGAAAATATTCCCTTTTTATCTTGAATCCATTCAGCGGTAATTACAGCTCCTAATGCAAAACCTTCACGAGAATGGGCTTCATGTTCAATTTTGATCGTGTCTTCGCTTGATTTATATTGAACAGTATGCGTTCCAGGAACTTCTCCTGTCCTTTCGACAGCAATGGGGAGTGAGTTGTTGTTAATTTCATCGATTGACCATTGTGTTAACTCCGTGTTTTTTATAATTCCTTCTGCAAGTGTTATAGCAGTTCCACTTGGAGCATCTAATTTATGGATATGATGCGCTTCTTTCATTCCAACAACATAATTGTCGTGAGGCTTCATGAGTTTTGCTAAAACTTGGTTGAGTTTGAAAAATAAATTTACCCCTATGCTAAAATTTGAAGCGTATAGGAATGCACTGTTGTTTTCATAACAAAATTGTTCAACTCTTTTAAGATCCTCCAACCAACCTGTTGTGCCACAAACCACAGGTATTTCTAGTTTTAAGGCCGATTTAATGTTAGTTACTGCAGCGTCTGGGACGCTAAAGTTAATGGCAACATCAGCTTCAGAGAGTTTACCTTCATCACTATTTTTATCAATTTTTGCTACAATAGAATGCCCCCTTTCAATTGCAATTTTTTCAATGGTTTTACCCATTCTTCCGTATCCTAAAAGTGCTATATTCATGCTCTAAAAATTAATATTTAAAGTAAGTCCATAATTCATGTTGGTATTGAATTCATCGGGTTTTAAATGTGGTCTAAAACTAAGTTGTTCATTGACGTTGAATTGCATTAAATGAGCACCAACATTAGCGTCAATGACATTTAAAAGATAAAACACCATAAAGGTCAAGATTGCTTGGTCACGATAACTTTTATGAAATTTCATTCCCTCAATCAACTGGTCATTTTTTAAGATACGACCTTGATAGATGTCGTCTGTATATCCTGCAATTCTTCGTTTATAAATATCTCTAAAAACATTCATTTGTTTTCTTTGATAAAAATAATAATATCCAGAGGTTCCTAGAGCACCATATATAATAGGAAGCTTCCAGTATTTACCAGTATATATTTGACCTAAGCCAGGAACAATCGTAGAGTAAAAAGCAGCACGAGCAGGGGTTAGTGGATCTATGATTAAACGTTCTTTCCTAGTGAGCGTATCGAGCTCTTTCTGTTGTGCTTGAAGAGAGCCAAAGACAAGGACTAAAATCAGTAAGAGAGAAAATTTATTTTTCACCATCCAACAACTTTTTCATACGACTGAAATCTTGTTGTGAATCAAAGGGAATTTGAATAACACCTTTTCCGTCCTCTTTGTATTTTATGGTAACCTTAGATTTGAAATAAGCACTAAAGTCCTTGCTTCCCTCTTCAATAAATAAAGGTTTATGTGGAGCCGACTTAGTTGTGTCTCCTTCTTTAAGAGCTTTAACAATGGCCTCAGTCTTACGAACACTAAAATCTCCTTTGACGATGCGTTGATAAATCTCGAGTTGTTTAGCTTTATCATCTACAGGAAGTAATGCTCTCCCATGCCCCATAGAAAGAAAACCGTCGCGCATTCCTGTTTGGATAATTGGATCTAACTTAAGAAGTCTCAGGTAGTTTGTTATAGTCGATCTCTTTTTGCCAACACGTTCACTCAATGCTTCTTGAGTAAGTTTTATTTCGTCTATTAACCTTTCATAGGATTGTGCAACTTCGATTGGATCTAAGTCTTGGCGTTGAATATTTTCAACTAAAGCCATTTCTAGAGATTCTTGATCGTTGGCCAACCTAACAAAAGCAGGGACAGCTGTAAGTCCGATTAATTTTGCTGCACGGTAACGTCTTTCTCCTGAAACTAGCTGGTATTGGTTGAAATCCATCTTTCTAACTGTGATGGGCTGAATAATCCCTAATTCTTTGATGGAAGAAGCTAATTGCTTTAATGCCTCATCATTGAAATGTGTTCTTGGCTGAAATGGATTCACTTCTATTCGATCTAATTCCAAATCAATTACATTTCCTATAACTTGATGTGCATTTTTATCGTTAACAGAATTAATGTCGTTATCAGGATCTTGGAGTAAAGCAGATAGTCCGCGACCTAATGCTTGTTTTTTCTTTGATTTGGCCATTTCTATTTTCCTTTATTTTTTTTAAGTACTTCCTGTGCTAAACTTAAATAATTCTGGGCACCTTTACTTGTAGCATCATATTGAATAATATTTTCCCCAAAACTTGGAGCTTCGCCCAGCCTAATGTTTCTTTGAATTATTGTTTTAAAAACCATTTTTCCAAAGTGTTTTTTTACTTCTTCAACAACCTGATTAGATAAGCGCAATCTAGAATCATACATCGTAAGTAATAAACCTTCTATATCTAAATCTTTGTTGTGTATTTTTTGAATGCTTTTAATGGTGTTCAGCAATTTACCTAGACCTTCCAAAGCAAAATATTCGCATTGAATTGGAATAAGAACAGAATCAGCTGCAGAAAGTGCGTTCAATGTAATCAAACCTAAAGAGGGTGCGCAGTCTATAAAAATATAATCATAATTATCTTTTATACTTTCTAGCGACTTTCGGAGCATATATTCTCTTTCGTGCTTATCTACTAATTCAATTTCAATAGCAACTAGATCAATGTGCGAAGGAATTAGGTCCAAATTAGGTGAATCCGTTTTGATGATTACTTCCTCAACCTTAACGGTGTGTTCCAATAATTCATAGGTTCCCTTTTGTTGGTTATCGAGAATAACTCCCAGGCCAGAGGTGGCATTAGCTTGGGGATCCGCATCAATTAAAAGGATTTTTTTTTCAAGAATCCCTAATGCTGAAGCAAGATTTACAGAGGTGGTTGTTTTACCAACTCCTCCTTTTTGATTCGCTATTGCAATGATTTTCCCCATTAGTGCTATTTAAGCAATAAAAATACAATTTATTATTGCTACTAGAAAGTTTATTTTTAACAGAAAAATTTAACATTTCATTCTTTTTGATCGTCACTTTTAGTATCGATTAAAAATAAGGTTTCATTTTCTTTTTTATGACCGTAGTGCTCTCGAGCGAAACGTTCTAGGCTATCTAAATTTTCTAGTTGCTCAATTGTGTATTGATCTTCTGTTATGGCTTTATTCAGTTGACCTTTTTGGTGTTCTAGTTTTTCAATTTCTAAATTTAAATCTCGTTGTGTTATCCACGAATTGGAGTCCAAAAAAAGCATCCAGAAACCGAAAACAATCAAAATAGTAATATAGGTAAATGCGTACGACTTGTTTTTTTTTTTAAGAAAAGCTAAAACTTTAGTGAAAGCCATATTTAAATCTTTTCAAGCTGCATGACCTGGGATTCTGTTATTTGCTCTTCAGCTTTGTTCCCCCAATTATTTAAAACATAGTTCATTACATCTGCAACTTCCTCATCATCTAGACCTTGTTTTGTCATTACACCGTTATATGATTTACCATTTACAGTAATTTCTCCACGAAGTCCATATTTAACACCTCGGATACTAGCTTCTAAATTATTTTTCAAATAATCAGATTGGGCTAGAGGAGGGAATACATTTGCAACTCCTTTACCGTTATCTAAATGGCATTGAAGACAAAAGTCTTGATATATTTCTGAACCATCTTTAATGCTTTGTTTTAAGGGCTTTTCTTGGTTCATATAACTCAGAAAACCAAAAACACTAATGCAGTAAATGTAAAACGTATATTTCATAAAATTAATTTAAGGGAGGTTTCGGAATTATTTTTAAAATTCCTTTCCCTTCAACACCAATGTATATTAATCCATCAGGGCCTTGTTTAACGTTTCTAATTCGACCAACACCTTCAAGGATCTTATGACGTGCTACTACTTTATTTTTTTTGATAACAAGACGCTCAAGGTATTCGAAAACCAAAGATCCCACCATTAGATTTCCTTTCCATTCAGAATATTTACCTGAAGTCGAAAAAGCCATGCCAGAAGGTGCAATAGATGGAACCCAGTAGTAAAAAGGTTGTTCCATTTCAGGGAGGTCTTTATTCGCTGTTATTGGAGTTCCACTGTAATTGATTCCATAGGTTATTTCTGGCCAACCGTAGTTGTTTCCAGCGCCAATAATATTGATTTCATCACCCCCTCTAGGTCCGTGTTCATGTACCCAAATCGCACCTGTTTCAGGGTGTGTTAGCATTCCTTGCGGGTTTCGATGTCCATAAGAAAATACTGCCTTTTTACTTCCAGCTTCGTTGTAAAAAGGATTGTCTGTTGGAATAGTTCCATCCTGATTAATTCGATATATTTTTCCACCATCACGCGTTATGTCCTGAGGGTTTACATCTCTATTCCCCCTATCTCCAATTGAAAAGTAAAGTTTCCCTTCGGAGTCAAAGCTGATTCTAGATCCCCAATGCTGACCTTTTTTTGTGTTTCCCTCTCCTTTATAGAGTTGTTTTAGGTTTGTAAGCGCCTTTCCGTCTAGTTGAGCTGAATAAAGAGCTGTATGCCCTCCTTTTTCAATTCCATCACTAGAGCTTGCTGTAAAAAATATAGTTTTTGAAGTTTCAAAGTTTGGAGCAATAATAACATCTAATAAACCTCCTTGACCACGAACATAAATTTCAGGAAGTCCTAATATTTCAGATTTCTCACCATTTAGGACATGATATAAAACACCAGATTTTTCGGTAACTAGCATCTCGTTTTCTGATATAAATGTCATTCCCCAGGGAATGTCAATTCCATCGACTACTGTTTCATAAATGTATTTTGGGTTCTGCTCGTCTTGAATTTTAGGGCCTTGGTCTTGTGCACAACTGGTGAAGATGAAAAAGCTGAAAACAAGGTTTAATAGGTGTGATTTTTTCATAAATAGCGTCTATTAAGGTTGTAATTTTTTGCAAATATTTTAGATTTAAAAAAAGTGGAACACTTTTATTAAAAGGTTACCATCTTAGTTTTTATAAAAATAGCAAATTTATTGATATGTTGGGCTTGAATTAAAATAAACAAACCCTTGTCTTCAAGGGTTTGTTTATTTCGGTCGGGATGACAGGATTTGAACCTGCGACCCCACGCCCCCCAGGCGTGTGCGCTACCAGGCTGCGCCACATCCCGTGTCAATTGTAAACAAAAAAAGCTCAATGAAGAGCTTTTTAGTCGGGGTGGCAGGATTCGAACCTGCGACCTCCTGCTCCCAAAGCAGGCGCGATGACCGGGCTACGCTACACCCCGAAAAAATTCGGTATGCAAATATAATATTTATCCGCTTTCTGGCAAGTTTTTCCCAGTCATATCAATGCCTTTTTTAAAGATGTCTCACCCCTTGTAATTGAGTGAGTTAGTTGTCTGAAGTCTTTACTTGAAGTCCATCTTGGTCAATGCTTAGTTCAAATTCAGCTTCGTCATCGGAAACTTTGATACGCAAACGGTCCTTGTCAATATCTATGTTACCACTTATTGAGGTGCAATCTTCACAAATAAGAGTGCCGTTTTCCATTTTCCATAAATGACCCGCTATTTTTCTACGCGAATAATCCTGATCATTTTTAATTCCTCGATACATCAAAGAACTGAAGTCTCTATCGATATACAGGTACTGTCCCTCTGCAACTTCTAAGTTCAATAGTATTTGCTGTTCGTTTCTTGCTTGAGCAACTGAAGTTTGCCATTGGCTGTCGAGCAGCAAATTTTTATTGTAATATTCAAATGGATATGAAATCGCATTTGCATTCTCTCTGGCTCTTTTTTGGTTTCTTCCTTTTGCCTTTTTATCTATTCTAAGTTGTGTAGTGTTGTCTTTGCTTTGCGTGATGTTTAAATGAATTTCATCTAATAATAAATTCAGTTCATCTTCATCGTTATAGATTAAATGTGTTGCGTTGAAAATTAGTATTTCATCGTCATATTGAACTGTATTCAGTCTGATTTGCAAAGTGTCCTTTGTGTCAATATCAATAAGTTTATTTTGAGTCTTTCGTGCTGTAAAAGCATTGGATCTGAACTCTCTAGCTATAGTAAAGGCTGCTGCCAAAAGCGTGGTAATCCAAATTACTCCTAATGTATATTTAGTAGAATTACTCATTAACTTTCTTTTAGAAGTCAAAAGTCTGAGTCCTAAAACAAAAATGAATACATAGGGAATCCCGATTCCAAAAAGAATTAAAATTGAGAATGCCCAAAGCGGTAAGTCAGTATTCATAGAAAGAAATAGTGCCTCTTGTGGAAGTTCAATAGTACTGATAAATCCAAAAACAATAACACTAAAAAGTAATCCAATTAATACTATAGTTGAAATGAAAACCATAAAAAAGCCAATTACCTTTGCTGTAATTTTCAGCAACAGTTTGAAAATTTTCTCAAGAATTTCTGAAAGTTTTACTGACTTTTTTTTTAAATTATTTCCAACTTTAGAATAGTCAACATCTTTGACCTTTTGGGTTACATCGTCAAGACCTTCTTTAATTTTTTTTTCAATATTAGATATGTTAACTGGTTCCCCGCGCATTCTTAACCTCTCAGAAGTAGTTTCTGCTTTAGGGACAATAGCCCAAAAAACGATATAGATTAGAAAAATTCCGCCAACTGATGATAATAACAGGATAGCTAGTATTAAGCGTATCCATATCCTATCAATTCCAAAATAATAACCAAATCCACTAGCAACACCTCCAAATATTCCATCTTCTCCATCTCTATATAATTTTTTCTGAATGTACGACTTTTGATCCTCTTGGGCTGGAGACTCTTCGCTAATGTCTTCGGGTTTACCAAGGGTTTCTATTACATCATTGATGTTTTTTACAGAAATAACATAGTCTTCTCTATGGGTGTATAGAGAAAATAATTCTGCAATTCGCACTTCAATGTCTTCAAGGATTTCTTGTCTACCTTCCGTATTAGCAAAACTTTGTTCTAATTTAGATAGGTAGTTTTTTAGGATAGCATAGGCGTCACTGTCTATGTGAAAGAGAATGTTGGCAAGGTGTATTGTAACTGTAGTATTCATGATTAAGATTTTTTGGTTAATGCGGTAACAGCTTTGTTTAGCTCATTCCATGAAGAATGAAGCTCCTCTAAGGATTTTTTACCCTCTTCGGTTATGGTGTAGTATTTTCTTGGAGGCCCAGACGTAGATTCTTCCCACCTGTATTCTAATAATCCACCGTTTTTTAAACGAGTCAAAAGGGGGTAGAGGGTCCCTTCAACTACAAGCATCTTCGACTTTTTTAGGGTTTCTATTATTTCGAAAGAGTACTTGTCTTTAGTGCTAAGGATCTTTAGAATACAAAATTCTAATACACCTTTTCTCATTTGGGCTTTAGTGTTTTCAATATTCATAAGCTTCTATGTTTTGAAATAAGTTGATTTTTTGTTTTGCGCATAGTGGGTTTAGTTGTTTACTATGCAAATATATGTCTTTTAAATAGTATTATGCAATACATAGTAGTAATTTTAACATTTCATCAACACAAATAATGTGATAAGTAATTTATATTTAAGAAATTAAACTTCTTGAATATGAGCTCCTACAATTATTACATTACGGTTTTAAAGAAAGTTAGTTTTGACGAAGAATTATTTCAAAAGGAATACGAAAAAGCTTGTTCAGTTCTTCTTGGAGGTGAACTAATTAGGTTAAAGCGTTGGAGAAGAATGTACGTGACTAGAAACCCTCACCTTGAATCAATTTAAACTTAAGGAGTTATTATTTGAACATCATCAAAAGCAATTGCCCCTCGCATAACTCCACTGATACTATCTTTTAGAGCTTCTATGATTTGAAGTTTAAGCTGACTTTTGTGGTATATTATACTAATTTCTCTAGCAGGAGGTGGAGCTGGAAAATGAATTACATTCTCAGCATTCTTTTCAGACAGATTTCTTGTGTTTAAGTAGGGAATTAGAGTCATTCCTAATCCTTCATTAGCTAAATTTATCAAAGTTTCAAAACTTCCACTTTTTAAATCAAACCGACCGTTCTCTCCTTTTTTAACTAAAGAGCACATAGATAGAACTTGATTCTTAAAGCAATGACCATCTTCAAGTAGAAGCATGTCTTCGTTTTCTAAATCTTCAATATTTATCTTAGTGCTGTTTGAAAGACGATGGTTTTTAGGGATATAAGCTGAAAAGGGCTCATAGTATAACGGACGTTCAATGATGATGTCGCGCTTAAGAGGAGTGGCTGCTATTCCTGCGTCTATTTTCCCTTCTGCAAGGCGTTTTATTATATTTTCAGTAGTTAGCTCTTCTATCTTAAGGTTGACCTTAGGATAAGCCTTTAAGAATGTGTTTAGGAACATTGGAAGTAGTGTTGGCATTACTGTTGGAATTATTCCAAGAGTGAATGTGCCTCCAATAAACCCTTTCTCTTGAGCAACTACATCCTCCATTCGTTTGGACTCAGATATTATTTTTCTTGCTTGTATAAGAATTTCTGATCCTACCTTAGTTAGCCGTATAGGTTTCTTTGTTCTGTTGAAAATTAGAACACCCAGTTCATCTTCAAGTTTCTGAATCTGCATGCTTAAAGTAGGTTGAGTAACAAAAGACTTTTCTGCTGCCAGAGTAAAGTTTCCTGCCTCTGCAACTGCGATCATGTATTTGAGCTGGGTAAGTGTCATTATTTATAAATTTTATAATTATTCAAATATAATAAATAATTTCTATATCAATTGATTATAGACACCTGCATTATGATGTTTCTTATTGGATTCTCTCTGTCATCAATCGGTTGTTCGGATATCTTGTCTACTACATCCATACCCTTAATGACTTTCCCAAAGGGAGTGAAATCCTTGTCTAAATGGTATGCTCCCCCTTTTTGTTGAACAATAAAAAACTCAAATGGAGAAGCTAATTTATGTGGGTTATCTTCTTCGCTACTTGGAATTGAAATTATACCTCGATCATGGCGATGCCCTTTATTATTATCCTGTGGTAATAAATATCTTCCTATTTCCCTTCTTTTGGACCACGTTTTGGGGTGGTCAGAATTACCTCCTTGAATTACAAAATCAGGTACTACTCGATGAAAAAAGGTATCGTTGAAATATCCTAGTTTAGTTAAGTAAATGAAATTAGCTCGATGATAGGGCGTATTATCAAAAAGCTGAATGTCAATGTTTCCATATTTTGTGGAGATTCTAATTTTGCTCTCTTTATTTTTCTTTTGATATTCGAATAAAAAAGGAATTGCAGTTTTTTCATCTAGATAAAGCGTTGGATTTTCTAGTAGTAACTTCTTTTTTTCAATCTTTTGCTTCACTTGAACTTTTTTTTCAGTTCTTTTTATTTTCTTTGGAGCCTCTGTACAGCTCATAAAAAAGAACAGAAAACTTAAAACACTTAATTTTTTCATCACCATATGCTGTTTTCTAAATTTAAATCTCTTCTTTCAAAAGTAATTGATTTACCACTACCAGGTATTGAAGCTCAAAAAAAAATGGTTCCTATGTTTCGAGTTGAAGAATTAGTAAAGAAACCTTTAGATAAAAAAACAGCTAAAAAGTCTGCTGTACTTCTCCTTTTTTACCCCAACCTTCATGGCGATACTTGTTTTGTTTTGATTGAAAGAGGTCTTTATAATGGTGTTCATTCCGGCCAAATTAGCTTTCCCGGTGGAAAAAAAGAACCTAATGATATAACTTTTTGGGATACTGCTTTGAGAGAAGCTAAAGAAGAAGTAGGCGTTTCTTCTTCCGAAATAGAACAGTTAAAAACGCTGTCAACCTTTTATATCCCTCCCAGTAATTTTATTGTTTATCCTTTTGTGGGTTTGATTGATACTACGCCTTTTTTTAAAAAAGAGGTTAAGGAAGTTGAGAAAATTATAGAAGTGCCACTTTATAAATTATTAGACCCCAGTAATGAAACAACAGGTACAGTAAAAACCTCCTATGCCGGAGAAGTTGATGTTCCTATGTATGTATTTAATGATGTTAAAGTATGGGGCGCAACGGCTACTGTTCTTTCTGAAATGAAAGAACTCATTCTAACAACGCTGAAAGAATAATGTTATATTTACTAGATTTTTAAATTATGGGAATACTTAAGAGAAATCCTTTTGGCCACGTACTTTTTTTAAAAAAAATGCTGATCCGCTACCTCGGTTTTATGTCACATCGGAGGTATAGAGGTTTCAATCAATTGCATATTGAGGGCTCTGAAATTATTAAAAATCTTCCAAACGAAAACGTTCTTTTTGTTTCTAATCATCAAACTTATTTTGCTGATGTAGTTGCTATGTTTCATGTTTTTAATGCCAGTTTAAGTGGACGTATTGACAATATTAAAAACGTCGGGTACCTTTGGAACCCGAAGCTTAATATCTACTATATTGCAGCTAAAGAAACGATGAAAGATGGTTTTTTACCTAGATTATTGGCATATGCCGGTTCAGTTTCTATTGAACGAACTTGGCGCCAATCGGGTCAGGATGTCAATCGAAAAGTTAAATTCTCGGATATTTCGAATATTGCAAAAGCATTAGACGATGGTTGGGTAATTACATTTCCTCAAGGAACAACTAAGCCGTTTAAACCCATGCGTAAAGGGACTGCTTTCATTATTCAAAAATACAAGCCTATTGTTGTGCCAATTGTGATTGATGGTTTTAGAAGATCGTTTGACAAAAAAGGGCTCATGATAAAGAAAAAAGGTATTCTTCAATCCATGGTAATCAAAGAGCCTTTAGTTATTGATTATGAAAATGATTCGGTTGATTCAATTCTAGAGCAAATAGAATATTCTATTGAGCAACACCCTTCATTTCTTAAGGTATTGTCTGCTAAGGAAATTAAGGAACAAGATGAATTGAACAAAAACAGAGTTTGGTAGTTTTACTCTTCGATTATTTGGAGTTCTTTTACGTTCTTTTTTAATTTAAAAAAGTACCGCCCATAAATCAGATAGTAGAATCCGATTAAGAAAATCAAAACTAAAATCATAATTCCAATAATTACAAGCCCCATTTTAACAATAGAAACCCCTCCGGATGCTTCTGGGTCTAATAAATCAATATAATTTTGATCGTATTTAAATGCATTAATTAGGACAACAACCAGGAAACCTAAAAAGACAGCAAGATTATAGATGATGTAACGATTTACAGACTTTCTAGAATTTATAATCCTTTGAATAAGCATTTTGATGGAATCGGATGTTTTTATTTTACGATAATTTTGATAAAATTGTATCATGAAAAAGGAAAGTATAAAGTAACCTAAAATGCTAGTTACAATCGAAAACTCAAATAAATGTATGCTTTTGTAATACTCGAAAGCATCAAAATAATCAGGGATTACAAAGGGGAATAGGAGGTAAGCGAAAAACTCAATACAACTGAAAATAAAAATCCATTTAATTGAGGAAATCGACTTTTTTTGAGTCAAATGAAACAACTCTTCCTTAGAAAAGTTTTTGGCGAACTTTTGATTCTTCCATTGTTTCTTTAAAGTGTCTAATTTATTCATTATCTTATTACTCTAGCATTGCTTTTAATTTTCTTTTAAGTCTACTAATTTTCACACGAGCATTTACTTCAGAAATGCCAAGGGTTTCTGCAATTTCAGTGTATTTTTTATCTTCTAAGTACAACAAAATTAAAGCTTTTTCAATTTCAGTAAAAGAGTCAATTTTTTCATAGAGCCAACTAATTTGTAGGTCTTTAGTGTTGTCGTATTCTTCATCTGCTTTTAATTCTGAGAGCACTAAATAATCTTCTCCACGGATTACCCTCTTGTTTTTTCGATAAAGCGTAATTGCGGTATTCAATCCCACGCGATACATCCAGGTGGTGAATTTAGACTTCCCTTGAAAACTGGGATATGACTTCCATAATTGAATACTGATCTCTTGAAATAGGTCTTTTTGAGTTACCTCATCATATGCATAAATGCGGCAAATTTTATGGATGATGTTTTGCTCCTTAGCTAGCAGTTCCAAAAAATCATTTTCACTTAAACGCATTAAACTTCTTCTTCTAATTGGTGGGACAAACAAATAAAATGTTACAAAAAAATAGGACTTATTATTTAATAATACCCACGCAACTTATACGAGCTCCTGCTGCTCCCGACGGCTGAGACGTTAAGTCATCTTCCCCTTGATGGACAATTATAGATCTTCCTACAAGGTTTTTATTGTCATCATCACAACCCAAACACCATAAGTCAGTATTGAAAGTTATCATTCCGTGTCCATCGCTATTTGCAGTAAAATTGCCTATATCTCCGCGGTGAAATCCATCGACATCTCCCCAAGCACCATGACGTTGAAAAGTAGGATTCCAATGACCACCTGCAGACTTTCCGTCTTCAGAACTGCAATCAGCTTTTTCATGGATATGAATAGCATGAACTCCTTCATCTAGACCATTAATATGAGCTTCTAGAGTTACTGATCCTTCTTTTTCAGTTAAAGTAACCATACCGCTAGCAGTACTTCCACTTTTTGCCTCAAGAGAAAACTTAAGGGCCTTCTCAGTTTTTTCATGAATTTTATGTGGTTTATCATGAAGAATAGTGCTTTTATGTGCTTCTACTTTTGCTTTGACATCTCCTGGAGTTCCTTCAATTACTTGAACATCTTCATTGATTTCTCCATCTTTGTCTGTTATGGTTGTTATTGTTGCTATGTGAAGGGTGTCATTAATTTTTTTCATTTCGATAGAAATCTCCGCATGCTTTTCTTTTTTCGGTTTGTTTTCACAAGAAATTATTAATAAGATGGTCAGGATTCCCAATAATAAAATAGATGTAATTTTCATAGTATTTATTTTACAATAAAGTTAGGAAAAAAGATTAATCTATGCTTTATAAGCGTCTAAACTCTTTTGTGTTATTTAATTTAATCTAGGATCATCGTCATTTTTTTTAAAATAAAATTCAAAACACTATATTTACTAAAAAAAAGTGCGATCCAAAATATCACTTATTCTAATCCTAATTTTATTACAAAGTTGTAAGACTATGTATAAGACACTTTCATTTTCTGAAACTCCAATCCCAGAAGTACCTGACTATACTAGCTCGGATTATTGGGCAGTACTTCCAGGTGAATATCCTAAAGAATTAATTTCAATATCAGGTAAGTCTTCCGATAAAGAGGTGGATGTTTTTTTTATCTATCCAACCCTTTTAACGGATAAGAAAGACCCTGCTTGGAATGCAGATCTTAGTCGTGCTGAACTTCGAGATGATGTTTTGAATAAATCGGTGAAGTTCCAGGCCTCTAGTTGGGCTAAAGCAGGTAATATTTACGTTCCTTTTTATAGACAATCTCATTACAAAACCTATGTACCTCCATTTGATTTAGACGGGCCTCCTTCTTGGGAAATTGCCTATGCAGATGTATCGAAAGCATTTGAATATTATTTGAAGCATTACAACAAAGGAAAAGGAATCATAATAGCTGGTCATAGCCAGGGAAGTATTATGGCTAAAGAATTAATTAAAAATTACTTTGATGGTAAAGACCTTCAAAAACTTTTAGTTGCTGCATATTTGCCAGGGGTTCGTGTTAAACCAGATGAATTAGGATCGGTTAAAGCAATGAATCGTCCAAACGCAATTGGTGGATTTGTAGCCTGGAATACTTTTAAGAAAAAAAATTATCCTAAAACATATGAAAAATGGTATAAGGGTGGGGTTACCACTAACCCGATTACATGGGATGATCGGATTGAAACAAAGCTTGAAGAGCATTTAGGTACTTTAAACTCTGATGGAAAAATTTACGATAGTGCTGTTGCAGTTAAAGTTATAGACGGACTCCTGTGGTCAACTGTGCCTCGTATACCCAAGCGTTTTTTACTTTCTTTTATAAAAAGTTATCACTTTGCAGATGTTAATTTATTTTGGAAAGACATCGAAGAAAATGCTCAATTAAGAGCAAATCAATGGATAAAACTTAATAGATCCAATTGATATTAAATCAAATACTTGTTAGCTGTAAAGAGCAATGGGATTTAGCTTTAACTCAAAAAAAGCATCCCTACCGTTTTTTTGCCTTAGGAACTGCTCATAATTCTAAGCCAGGAGTAAGAACTGTAGTTCTTCGAGATTTTAATTCCACCAGTATGGAGTTTACAATTTTCACTGACGCTAGATCAAGCAAGGTTTTAAGTTTAAAAAACAATCCAGAAATAGCCTTACTTTTCTATGATCCTGAAACTCATATTCAGATAAGAGTAGATGCACGTTGCGTATTGATTAAAAATGACGATAAACTTTTTAATAAACAAACCCCTACTTCACAACATGATTATACCACTACATTAGCTCCTGGAACTCCAATTGAAACCATTTCTTCTGTATCTTTTTTGAAAGAAAATAATCATTTTATGAAACTAGTTTTTGAAGCTTCCAAAATTGATTTCTTAGAATTAAACAGAGTCAATCATACTCGAGCCGTGTTTGAAAAAGTCAATTCTATTTGGCAAGGCGAATTTAGGACACCATAGCGCCTCTGATTTGATTATTTTTTGTAAATTTTACCTATAATTTAGCAAAATGAAATCAAAAAACAATAAACAGAATTCTAGAAGAAGTTTTCTTAAAAAAAGTATTCTAGCATCCTCAATTATGATTGTACCAAGACATGTTCTTGGTGGACCAGGTTTTTTGGCTCCTAGTGATCAATTAAATATTGCAGGGATTGGAGTTGGAGGAAAAGGAAGAAGTGACATTATGAATGCCTCTGTAAAGAGTCGAGAACGTGTTGTTGCCTTGTGTGATATTGATCCTTCTGGATCACATGGTGTATTGGATTCCATTAAGAACTTTCCGAAAGCCAATTTTTATACTGATTTCAGAAGGCTTTTAGATACAGAAAAAGACTTAGACGCGATAACCGTATCAACTCCTGATCATACCCACGGCGTAATTGCTATGGAAGCAATGAACAGAGGGATTCATGTATATGTTCAAAAACCATTAACGCACAACATTAAAGAAGCTCGTTTATTGACCGAAACAGCGCGAGCAAATAAAATTGTCTCCCAAATGGGTAATCAAGGAGCTTCAAATCCTGCCCAGCTTAAAATTCAAGAATGGATTGATGCTGGTCTAATAGGAAAAGTTTCTGAAGTGAAAGTTTGGACAAACCGTCCGGTTTGGCCTCAGGGAATCCCAAAACCAAAACCTGACCCTCAAAATAAGCCTAGTGATTTAGCTTGGAATCTATGGTTAGGTCCAGCTTCCGAAACCCCTTATAGCTCTTCGCTACATCCATTCAACTGGAGAGGTTGGTGGGAATATGGTACTGGTGCTCTTGGCGATATGGGATGTCACATAATTGACGTTCCTTTCCGTGCTTTAGGGTTACATTATCCAACTGCTGTAGAATGCAGCGTTGGTAGTGTTTATGCCAAGATGTGGGAGCCTGAGCACCTTCCAGAAGGATGTCCGCCATCATCGGCTGTAACAATAAACTTTGATGCAACACCCAAAAACGATACTCCAATGGTAATGACATGGACCGATGGAGGGATTCGACCTGCGCATCCAGAGCTAATTCCATCATCAGAAGATATTGGAGAACCAGGAGGAGCTAATGGCGTTTTGATGATAGGAGAACATGGAATTATCAGTACGGGTGTTTATGGAAACCGTCCAAAACTCTTCAGAAAAGGTGAAGAGACACTTACCTACAAACAGCCAGAGAGTAACTTACCAGAACACGGGCATCAATATCAATGGATAGATGCTATTAAGGCAGGTTTTAACAGTAACGAACACAAAGCCTTAACATCTTCTTTCGATTACTCAGGACCACTTACAGAAACAGTTTTGATGGGTAATATTGCTATTCGAAGTTATTTGTTAAGAAAAGAGAGTGGAAGAAATATGGAATATTACGGGCGTAAAAAATTACTTTGGGATGGTAATAATATGAAAATAACTAACCTAAAAGATGCGAACCAGTTCATAGGTCGTGATTATCGAAAAGGTTGGGAGCTATAATTTACTACAGATGAAAGATAAAGTAATTTGGATAACCGGAGCATCTTCTGGAATTGGAGCAGAACTGGCTAAACAATACTCAAAAACAGGTGCTCGTCTAATATTATCTGCTCGGCGTAAATTAGCATTGCAAGCGGTTAAAGATTCATGTAAAAATCAAAAAAATATTGAAATCCTCCCTTTGGATTTAATAGATTTTAAAGCTATGGATAGTCATGTAGAAAAAGCAGTTGCCTTTTTTGGTTCGATTGACCTTCTCATTAATAATGGTGGTGTAAGTCAACGGTCTTTGATTGCTGAAACTAATTTTGATGTTTACAAAGAGCTGATGGATATAAATTATCTAGGAACAGTGGCACTATCTAAAGCTTTATTACCTTATTTCATAAAACAAAAGAAAGGCCATTTTGCAGTAGTAACTAGTGTTATGGGTAAATTTGGTTCTCCCTTTAGGTCTGGGTATTGTGGAGCTAAGCATGCGCTTCATGGGTTTTTTGATGTGCTTCGTATGGAACACCAAAAAGACAATGTAGACGTTACGCTTATATGCCCTGGATTTGTTCAAACAAATGTCACTATAAATGCATTAACCGGAAACGGAGAACGTTTAAATCATGATGATCCGGCAACAAAAAACGGCCTTGAAGTTTCCTTGTTTTGTAAGAAGATGATTCGAGCTATTGGTGCTAAGAAATGGGAAGTTTCATTTGGAAAGAAGGAAAAGCTTGGTGTTTTTGTAAAGCGCTTTTCCCAAAAATTATTACATGCTATTGTAATGCGATCAAACGTTCGCTAAACCGTAATCTTAACCTCAAATTCTAAAACTATGAAAAATCAAATGAAAATGCAAAGACGAGATCTTATCAAAACTCTAGCTGTGGGAGCAACTACTGTTTTTTTGGGTTCGACGGGGTTCACCAAGCTTGAAGCGAATGAAGTTTCTGATAAACTAAAAGGTAACATCAATCATTCTGTATGTCAATGGTGTTATCCTGATCTGAGTTTAGAAGAATTATGTGAAGTAGCTCAGGAGTTTGGGTTAATGGGGATAGATTTGATTGGGCCTGGTGGCTGGAAGACATTAAAAAAATATAATTTAGTTTCTACTATGTGTAATGGTGCTGAAATTAGCTTAACGGAAGGTTTTAATGATCCAAAATACCATCCTACTTTAATCGAAAACTACACAAAGCATATTAAACTAGTAGCAGATGCGGGTTATACTAACCTGATTTGTTTCAGTGGAAATAAAAGAGGAATGGATGATGAAACTGGACTTCAGAATTGTATTGAAGGACTTCAAAAAATACTTCCTTTAGCAGAAAAATTAGGTGTTGTTATTCAAATGGAATTATTTAATTCAAAGATTAACCATCCGGACTATATGTGTGATAATACAAGCTGGGGAATTGAGTTATGTAAACGTTTAAATTCACCTAATTTTAAGTTATTATACGACATATACCATATGCAAATTTCAGAAGGAGATATAATCAGAACAATAACGGATCATCATCAATATTTTGGACATTATCATACTGCAGGTGTTCCTGGAAGAAATGAAATTGACGATACACAAGAATTATTTTATCCAGCAATAATGAAAGCTATTGTAAGTACAGGATATAAGGGAGTTGTTGCGCAGGAGTTTATTCCAAAAAACGAGAACCCATTAGCTTCTCTTAAAGATTCAATTCTAATTTGTGATGTTTAGCAAATGAGTTGATCCTTATAATTTTAAAGTTCCCTATCTTTGGTATACTATATACACTCATTATGAAATTCTTTAATTTTAATGCCCTACTATTTTCTTTCTTTATTATTTCTTGCGGTTCCGGTTCGGGCGGAGGATTAGATCCTCATTTGAGTGTCGAAGAATTATTAGAATTACAGCAGGCTGTTGAAATTAATCTAGTTGGTAAATGGAGGATACGAAGGCCTTCTGGGTCTATTTCTGCCAAAAACAGCTCTCTGACGAATAGCTGTGATATAGATCAAATCGAATTTTTAAACAACAACACTTATTTGCTGAATGTTAGTTATACAGAAGCAGGTGAATCAGAATTGAGTTATAAACTATACAAAGGGGTGTATGAGATTAAATTCACAGATTCCGACCTAGATGCTGAAATAGAACGTGTGGTGCTAATGGGTAAAGATTATGTTACCGCTTCAGCTGTACCTGACCAAGGTTCTGTTGCAACAATTTATGAAATTACATTAAATGAAGAAGCAGACGACATTTCTTTTTCAATTAAATTAGAGGAAGATACATCTGCAGTTTGTTTAATTGATAGTGCTGTTTCACTTGCTGGTGATAAAGAAGATATATTAGAGCCTAACGCTCCAGAGGATAGTAATCATTTCAAAATTCAACAAGAATGGAGAATGATAAGCATAGTTTCTTCGATTGATGAAAACGAAACTACACTCGATATATGTCAATGGTTTACAGATGATTTCTATGATCGTTGTTATTCTCAAGAAACGAATTCTTTTGAATCTAATTGTGCTCAGCCAGTAGCATTAACTTTAATATTCTCAGGCTATGGAACTTATTTGTTTTCCTATTTTGATATAAACAATCAGATTATTTCAAGTGAAGAAGGGGAGTGGAGATGGGTTTCAGGAACAGAAATTCCATATTCTTCATTTCAAGTTCGTTTTGAAGAAGACTCTTGGGATGATGCGAGTACTATTGTTATTTCTGAATTAAATGAGACTGTCTTTGCAGTACAAGAAATAGCAAACGAACAAGACTCAAGCGGAACTGATGTTGAGGTTCAGACGACTTATAGTTTTCAGTTATCTAGTTTACCCTTTTCAAATTCAACTTGTGGAGATTTAACAAATTAATTTATATCACTAATTTCAGTAGTCTAATTTCCTTTTAAATGAAAAAATCTTCTTATTTAGGGTTTGTAGTCATTGCAATACTTTTTGTTGTTATAGTTGTTCCAAATATAGTGTCCCATTTATCGTCTATTGATGGAAAAAGTATTGAAGAATTAACGATTAAAAATAGATCTGGTAAACCCATTTACTCTTTTGATGGTATTCCGTATACTGGCCGAATCTATGAATATGACTCTCTGTCTGAAGTTTTACTATTAGAGTTTAGTGTTCTAGAAGGAATTTTTAATGGAACTTATCAAGAGTATTATCCAGATGGATCTCTTTTACGTTCAGCAAACTATTCTAATGGAGTTTTGAATGGAATGGAAGAAAAGTATTTTAATAATGGTCAACTTCAAGAGTCTATAAATTATATTCAAGGCAATTTTAATGGAAAGCGGATGGTTTATTGGACTAACGGAATTTTAAAAGAACAAAATTATTTTAAAAATGGTGTTTTAGGGGGTGATAATTTTTATTACTTTTCTGATGGAAAACTTCGTAAAAGCTTAAAATTCGACTCCAATGGCAATAGGAATGGTCTTTGGGAAGATTTTCATCCTAATGGTCAATTAAAACTTCGAGTGAACTATCAAAACGGAGATGTTCTTTCTAAATCAGATACTTTTGATTTTAATGGCTCAATAATGGATATTCAATAAATTTAATTACATACTGAGGTAGCAATAACTGTATAAGCTCCTTGCGATATTGCTATTGAATTGTCTAGATGACAAAAAGTATAAGACTTTCCTTTAGGAACAAAGACTTGATAACTATTACAATCACAGCCTTGATAATTAAAGAAGACTCCATTACTCCCTCCTACAATAGTGCTTTGCGTACAAGGTGAACAGGTAAGATCAATATTTACTGCCACAACATTACTGTCAACAGTTCCATCATTTGCTTTGTAAGTAAAGCTGTCGCCACCATTCATTACACCATTTTGGACGTAACTGAATGTACCTCCTGGATTTAGAATCAAAGTTCCGAATGTTGGAGAACTTACTAAGGAAACAGTCATCACATCTCCATCTGTGTCTACATCATTAAGAAGCACGTTATCTACTCCATTGGTTAAAAAGTTTGCAGTCCCTCCTAATCCAACAGTTATATTGTCAGGGTAAGCTATAGGTGCGTCATTTGTTGGAGTTATTGTTATCGAAACTGATGTTGGCAATCCATATCCTTTTCCATCGTAAGGAATGTAAGTAAAGCTGTCAGAAAAGTTTTCTGTACCTCCATGATTATATACAAAACTACCGTTACCGTTTAAAGACAATGTCCCATGCAAAGGACTTGTTCCAATAGAAGCAGTTAATAGTGCTGCATCACCTGCATTAGCATCCGTGTCGTTCACTAATACACTTGTGGCTGCATTGGTTGTAGTAGTAGCTGTGCCTCCTTCAAATAAGGCAATAGTCTCTGTTACACCTACTGGAAGATCATTTATATAAATGGTTACGGTTGTTGTATTACCAATACTGAAATTATCCCTTGGAGTATATATAAACACGTCTGTTGTTGTAGCACTTCCATCGTGTGTATATGTAAATGTACCATCAGCAAATAAAGTTAAAGAACCATTTACTGGAGCAAGAACTTCAACGGCAGTTATTGCATCCCCTTCAGGATCAATATCATTAGCTAAAACAGAATTTGTAGCTCCATCATTTAACACAATTACTGTTCCTCCAGATGAAACACTTATAAAATCTTCTAAACCAGAAGGGGCATCATTAGTTTGAGTAATGCTTACTGTAATTAAATCATCTACAGTGCAATTAATATCCCCATCGGAAACCATCAAAGATATGTATGTAGAACCATTTTGATTTGGTAAGTATGAAACAACTAAAGCGGTTGCTGTAATACTCGAAGCAATCTTTGTAGAGTCGCCTACGTAACTAGAATAGGTGAGGGTATCAGAGTCAATATCCGAGAATACATTGGCAAGTGGTATATATAAATCAGGATCATCTTCTGTAGCACTTATATCTGCAATTGGGTTATCTAGCGTTGGACAATCATTTACAGGTGAAAGAGTTACAGGAATAAGAATATCTAAGTCACATCCTCTAGTGTCATTTACATTAAGGGTCATTGTAGTTGTTCCATGTTGATTTGATACAGGATAAATTTGAACACTACCGTTTGCTTGATTTGTTATTTGAGCTGTAATTAAATCAGTGCCTATATTGGTAAGTGTATATATTGGTGTACCTCCATCATCATCAGTTATAAATACATTGTATGTATAACCCCAGTTTGAAGTATCTTCGGGGTAACTAAAAGAAATAGGTGGATTTTCTGTTACAGTTGGGCAATCATTTATTTCTTGAATATTGATATTTACAGTAATTGTATTTCCATCAGAATTACCGTCATTGGTCTTATATTGAAAAGTATCTGTAGTAGTTTCAGATCCATCGTGAGTGTATGAAAAGGTTCCAGAAGATAAAAGTGTTAATGTTCCGTTTGTTGGATTACTAACTTTAATCGCTGTTAGTTCGTCTGATTCTGTATCCGTATCATTAGCTAATACTGATGTGGCATTACTAGTTGTGGTTGAAGCTGTTCCCGCTTCAAGGACACTAATTGTTTCTGCAATTGTAATTGGTGAATCATTTACAGCAGTAACCGTAACAACAAAAACTTCTTGAGAAGAACAAGTACCATCTCCATCACTTGCATTTATGGTTACAGTTGCAACTCCACTTTGATCGTCAATATAGTCTAATGTTAGAGTGTTTGTGTCAAGTGTCACAGTTACCAAATCGGTATTGTCATTTGTGAAAGTATAATTTAACACATTTTCAGGAAGATCAGAATCACTAAATAAGTTAGATATATTAAATACATTATTAACGGCATCTTCTTGAACAGTAAAGTCAGCAATTGGATTAGCTACCTCAGGGCAGTCATTAACAGGAGTTATGTTTATTGTAACAATTACTGTATTTCCATATGAGATTCCATCAAATGCCCGGTATGAAAATGAATCAGTTGTGGTTTCAGACCCATCGTGTGTATAAGTAAATGAACCAGTATTAGACATAGCAAACGCATCGCCATTAATAGGATTACTAACTAGATCAGCAGTTAAGTTGTCTGACTCAGGATCAGTATCGTTAGCTAATACTGATGTGGCATTACTAGTTGTGGTTGAAGCTGTACCATTCTCAAGGACACTAATTGTTTCTGCAATTGTAACAGGTGAATCATTTACAGCAGTAACCGTAACCACAAAAACTTCTTGAGAAGAACAAGCACCATCTCCATCACTTGCATTTATGGTTATAGTAGCAACTCCAGTTTGATCGTCAATATAGTCTAATGTTAGAGTGTTTGTGTCAAGTGTCACAGTTACCAAATCGGTATTGTCATTTGTGAAAGTATAATTTAATACATCTTCAGGAAGATCAGAATCACTAAATAAGTTAGATATATCTAATGTATCATCCGTAGCATCTTCTTGAACAGAAAAGTCTGCAATTGGAATAGCTACTTCAGGGCAGTCATTAACAGCTGTAATGTTTATTGTAACAGTTACTGTATTTCCATAGGTGTTTCCATCAAATGCCCGGTATGAAAATGAATCAGTAGTAGTTTCAGATCCATCGTGGGTATAGGTAAATGAACCGGTATTAGACATAGCAAACGCAGCCCCATTAATAGGATTACTAACTAGATCAGCTGTTAGTTCGTCTGATTCTGTATCAGGATCCGTATCGTTAGCTAATACTGATGTTGCATTACTAGTTGTGGTTGAAGCTGTACCATTCTCAAGGACACTAATTGTTTCTGCAATTGTAACAGGTGAATCATTTTGTTCGGTAACAGTAACCACAAAAACTTCTTGAGAAGAACAAGCACCATCTCCATCACTTGCATTTATGGTTATAGTAGCAACTCCAGTTTGATCGTCAATATAGTCTAATGTTAGAGTATTTGTATTGAGTGTCACAGTTACTAAACCAGTATTGTCATTTGTGAAAGTATAATTTAATACATCTTCAGGAAGATCAGAATCACTAAATAAGTTAGATATATCGAATGTATCATCCGTAGCATCTTCTTGAACAGAAAAGTCTGCAATTGGAATAGCTACTTCAGGGCAGTCATTAACAGGAGTTATGTTTATTGTAACAGTTACTGTATTCCCATATAATGCATTATCATAAGCTCTATAAGAAAATGAATCAGTAGTAGTTTCAGATCCATCGTGGGTATAGGTAAATGAACCGGTATTAGACATAGCAAACGCATCCCCATTAATAGGATTACTAACTAGATCAGCTGTTAAGGCGTCTTCTTCAGGATCAGTATCGTTAGCTAATACTGATGTTGCATTACTAGTTGTGGTTGAAGCTGTTCCAGCTTCAAGGACACTGATTATTTCTGTAGTTGTAACTGGTGGGTTATTAGGAGATGTAAAGGAACCTGTGTAGACACCTCTTCCGTAAGATGCAGCAACGACACGATTATCCAATGCAGAAACACCTCTAAAATCCATATCATAAACAGGAACATCACTCATTCCATTCCGTGCTGGTACCCAAGTAGGATTTGGGCTAGTAGTGAAATTGGCTGTTCTCCATATCCCAAGTTCTGTTCCAATTATTACTTCATCCTCAACGTAAGGGTTGTTTAAAATTGATAATACAGGAAAGTCAGGTAAGTCACCTTCTTTATTCGAGCTGGTTTCAAAACCATCATCTGTATAAACTATATTATTAGCTATTCCGTAATTAAAATATGTTAAATAAACATCATCTTCTGTTTCCCCAATATGAATATCTGAAACACTTCCAGTTTGATTATAAACCGAAGTAATTGTGGAAGCGCCATTTGCTCCTGCATTTGATATTTTAAGTACTTCTCCATCTGAAAGACCTGCAAATAGTGTGGTTGTATTTGTAGTATGTCTAGAAACCTCTAGGGCTGTGACATGTCTAGTTCCTGAGAAATTTATTAAAAAATGTTGAATAGTTCCATCTCTTTCTAGACCTGTAATTACTCTGATTTTACCATTTCCTGCACAAGAAAAATATACATCTCGATTAGAATCTAAAGCAGCAGGGTTAATAAAATCTCCCTCGTTAGAAGGTAATGACAAAGAGTTTGATAAATTAACGTGAGGTTGAGCAACTCCACCAGCCGTAAAACCTGCCCTTTGAATTGAATTATTATAAATGTAATTTGATATATAATAGTCACCTCCTACTTGATCAAACACAGTAGCAGCACCATCACCACCTTGAACTTCTGTTCCATTTGTTTTATTATTAGCAGATGCTATTATTGACCAAGTCCCATTATCTTGTGTTCCACCAACAATATAATCATTACCTGCAAAATCTGGGGGAGATTGAGCAACAGTATAAAATTGTAAAGTAATTAATTCTTTTTCTCTATCACCGAAAGTAGATGTATCAGATGCTGTTGACAAACTAGAAGAATATGCAACACCTCCGTCATTTACTACAATAGCCTTATTTGGATCCCCAGGTTTAAAATATAAACCGTGTTGATCAGCATGAATAACAGAATAAGGTTTACCAAAAAGCCCCGGATTAAATTGTGACCACCGGGTAATTTGACTCCATGATGTTCCACCATTCTGACTTCTAAACCAATCAATTCCTCCAACGTATAATATATCATCATTAGTAGGATCTACTTCTATTTCAAGATCATAAAAAGATTGACCTCTAGTAAAATCGTAGTTTGGAATTCCTTGGTCAGAATCAATAGGAGGTTCTACATAAGTAAAAGTCGAGAAGTTGTCAGTAGTTTTATAAATTATAGGTATTCTGGTATAATCTGCAGTTGAACTACTCGTACTGGAAGTCTCAATTAATACATAATGGGTATTTGTATCTGTTTGACTGGGTGCTATTTCAGTTCTGTGCCTGGTAGTAGCGGATGTGGTTGGAAACGCAGGGAAAGTAGGTGTGGCTTGGGTAAAGTAAGTCCCATCATCGCTATAAAAAAATCGGCCACCTTTTACTCCACCCCAATAATTACTTGAAGTAGTACTTAGCCATATTGTATTAGAGATCGCTTGAACTTCAAGATCATTAATTTCATCAACTTGTGATCCATTATTTACAGATGTAATTTGGGTAAATGTTGATCCAGCATCAGCTGATTTAAAAAGTCCATATGTAAATGGATCTAATCCAGTTGATGATGATCTACTGTGCCAAGTTGTTCCAATTGCAGCAAATACTTGAGCATCTGTTCCTGTATTATTATCATGATCATAAAGAATAATATCATTTACTGCGAAGTATCCTTCAACCCTAGTGTAACCACCAGAAAAGGTAGTTGTTACAGTTGTAGATTGCCCTCTTCCAAAAACTAGATTCCAATTTGAGCCACCATCAATTGATTTGTATATTCCATTTCCACTTGCATCTCCACCCGTGTAACTCTCACCAGTTCCAGCATAAAGAACAGATGTATTATTTGGATCTTGAACTATTACAGATATTGCTAAATTACCAGGGACACCTAAAACTCTTGTCCAGACTTGTCCTACATCTGTAATGTCATTATTAATCCATAATCCTCCACTTACTCCACCAGCAATGACTCTAGTTCCACCTAAATCTGATTGATCCCAAACTGCAGCTCTTGATCTACCAGCTGCATTTTTTGGGCCAATTTCATACCATGGGGTTGTTGCACTTTGACCAGGAACAGCATATCTATCAGAATAAATATCTCTTTGTATCTGTTCCTGTACATCTAATTTGCTTTCATAATTATGTTCACCAGTAACTGGATCTATAGTTAAATCATATATCTGCTCATTAAATTTATTTGGAGGAAGACCTTTTGAAAGACGATCTTTTTTATTTAAAAGTACGTCCTCTTTGAAAGGACTATTTTCTAAAAAGTGTTTATGAAGCTCTTTAGGATTCATTCCTTCATCCATCACAAAAACAAATAAACCCATTGATAAAATCATCAATAACTTAAATAAAAAAGGGTTTTTGGTATTGAACATAAAAATCGGTTAAACTTTAAACGCTGTAAGGTTTGTTCTATTGCTATTAAAGGATTAAAAATTTTATTAAAATGTATGTTATCCCAATAGTGACTGAACCTTCATAGCTAGACCCATGTCTCCAGAGATCTTTATTTTACCCCCCATAACAGCCATCATTGGGTTGAGATCACCATTTTTAAGATCTAGAAGTACTTCTGCAGTAGTTGCAATGGTGCAATCTGCCTCGTTGTTTTCTTGTGAAACTATATTTGAATTTCCTGAACCATCTACATAGACAATTAAGTCACCTACTTCAAATTTCAGAGTCCCGCCTATAGCTTCTGCTGCTTCAGCTTTTTCTTTCAATTGGTCAAATACTTCGTTGCTCATTTTATATCATTTAATTATCTTTAAAAATATGAATTTATGAAGAAATTAAGAGACTTTTAAAGCATTTTTTTTTTTTATTATTTAAACAATAAATAGTTGTATTTTAAAATAAGCTATTTTTTAAAATTGATTCGAGTATTATTTTTAACTTTAAAAAAAAACAAGTATTGACTAATTAAGCTTTTAAAAGTACCTTTGCTTTATGAATACACCTGCTAAGCTCACAAAGTGGCACATTATAAAACCATGTGAAAGAGAATTTCATTCGGTTGCACGCCTTGCAAAAAAATACGATTGTAGTGCAAGCGCTGTGAAACGTATGCTTTATAAAAACAGAAAGGCTTACTATGCTTTTTTAATGCACGCTCCAGACCCGACAATTTTAAAACCCTTTGTAGAAAAAAATAAAGAATGAAATGATGAAGAAAATCGATCATATTGGAATTGCGGTTAAAGATTTAGAAGCTTCAAACAAATTGTTTGCTAGTTTACTGAACACAGATTGCTATAAGATTGAAGATCTTCCTAATCAGAAAGTTTTAACCTCCTTTTTTAAAACGGATACTCAAAAAATTGAATTGGTTGCTGCAACTGATCCAACCAGCCCAATCTCAAGTTTTTTAGATAAAAGAGGAGAGGGCATTCACCATATCGCCTTTGAGGTAGAAGACATACATCAAGAAATTATACGTCTAAAAACGGAAGGTTTTATCCCTTTAAGTGAAAAGCCTAGTGTAGGTGCGGATAATAAATTGATAGTTTTTTTTCATCCAAAATCGACAAACGGAGTGCTCATAGAATTGTGCCAAGAAATTAAATAGACCATGACAGATAAGCGACATCAGTTCGATTTGACGCTTTATAAAGAAGAGATTCTTAAAGGAAACCGTTCTTTTTTGGGGCGAGCAATTACCTTAGGCGAAAGCACCTTAGATCGTGACCGTAAGTACACGCAAAATTTACTTTTAGAATTACTCCCACACACGGGTAATTCTATTAGAATTGGAGTCAGCGGGATTCCTGGAGCAGGAAAAAGCACTTTTATAGAAAGCATAGGAACTTATTTAATTGAGAAATTCAATAAAAAAGTTGCGGTCTTGGCAATTGATCCAAGCAGTCAACTTAGTCACGGAAGTATTTTGGGAGACAAAACCCGTATGGAACTTCTGAGTCGTTCTGAACGTGCTTTTATTAGACCTTCGCCTTCACAATCGAACCTTGGAGGGGTTACTCAAAATACCAGGGAAGCAGTATATCTGTGTGAAGCCGCAGGTTATGATGTGATTTTCATCGAGACCGTTGGGGTAGGGCAATCCGAAACCGCTGTCCATTCAATGATTGATTTTTTTATGATGCTTCAAATCGTTGGAGGTGGCGATGATTTACAAGCAATTAAGCGTGGTATTTATGAGCATATTGATATGCTGGTAGTTCATAAAGCAGATCAAAATCAGTTGAATCAAGCAAAGAAAGAAGCTTCAAACTTTAAGAAAATGTTTCATCTTTTTCCACAAAAAGAATCTGGGTGGATACCCCAAGCAATACCTTTTTCTTCGATCGACAAAACTGGGATACACGAACTTTGGGACATCATCACAAAGTATAAGGAACAAGCCGTAAATTCTGGATATTTTAAGAAAAAACGTGAAGATCAAAACCTGGCTTGGTATAACGAACTTCAGCAAGAGCAATTGGATCGTTTTATTAAGCAACATCCACTATTAAGTAAGGGCGTTAATGAACTTAACGAGCAGGTGAAAAACTCAAAAAAAACTCCTCTGGAAGCTTCTAAAATTCTCGAGAATTTATTAAAAAAATATTCAAATAGCAGTTATTTTTTATCTAGAGATGCTTCGATGAGTCGATGAATTTGTTTTTTAATTGAATTTTCTGTTTTGGAATTATCCCAAACAACAACAACAATATCAAAACGTTTATTTTCGGACAATTCTTCTTTTATTGCTCGTATTGAATCAGTACTAGCGTCACTATTATTCAACAAAATAATATAGTGTACATCATTTTCAAGGGCTTGTTTAATCAGGTGATTTGCCTCTAGAGAGGAGGGTGCAAAATCTACATCAAGTCCAATTTCAGCCAACCGAATTGCTGTTTTTTGAAGTTCAATTTCTGATTTGTTTTCGTTTGTAGTTGATAATAAAACACGAGGTCTTCTTCCGTTGACTATAAAGAAATCCTGAAGCAGCTTTTTTACTTCGACATCAGCTGTATCTCTAGGCATATTTTTTTTTGGTTTCAAAGCAGAGATGACTACATCATGCCCAATAACTTTTTCAATACTTTAAATGTTTTCGGATAAGGTGCATATCTAGTGGGTACATCAAGCCAAAAAGCTTTTTTTACAAAGGGTTTATAGTGTGTGAATATATCGAAACTAAATTTTCCATGATAAGCTCCCATTCCACTATGACCAACACCTCCAAAAGGAAGTTCATCATTCGAGAATTGAATCATGGTATCGTTCGAAACTCCCCCACCATAAGAATATTCTGTTTGTATTTTTTTTATGAATGCGTTTCTTTTAGAGAATACATAAAAACCAAGAGGTTTTTCGTATCGGCTGATTATAGGTCTCAGTTCCGCTTCATTTTCATAGCTTAGAACAGGAAGTAGGGGACCAAAAATCTCATCTTCCATAACGTTACTTCCTAAATCAGGTTGGTCAATTATGGTAGGCTCTATATATAGATCTTCTTCATTTACCGTTCCACCATGAGCAAGAGTTACCCCTTCAAGCATTCTTTTGAGGTGCATTAAGTGTTTCTGGTTGATTATTCTACCGTAGCTATGTGACTTTTGTGGATCGTCGCCAAATGCATTTTTAATTTCTTTAGCCATCGCCTCGGTGAGTGCTGCGACTTTAGATTTGTGTACCAATAAATAATCTGGTGCGATACAGGTCTGACCACAATTTACATATTTTCCCCAAACAATTCTTTTTGCAGTTAGTCCAATTGGAGCGGTTTGATCTACAATACATGGATTCTTCCCACCCAACTCTAGGGTATAGGGTGTTAGGTGCTCTGCAGCGGCTTTAGCTACAATTTTCCCGACGTTTGTACTCCCTGTAAAAAACACATAGTCCCAGCGTAGTTTAAGTAATTCGCTAGCTACGGATACATCTCCTTTAGCCACACTTACATGCTCGGGCGCAAAAGTTTCATTAATAACATCTTCAACAACATTGGCGGTAAATGGTGCGTATTCTGAAGGTTTTAATATCACCGTATTTCCTGCTGCAACAGCACCAATAATGGTGTTAAGAGCAAGTTGAAAAGGATAATTCCAAGGGCTTATATGAAGGGTGCATCCATAAGGTTCAGGAATTAAATAATCTTTTGTTGGGTAATTGAAAATAGAACCCGAAACACGTCTGGTTTTGGTCCAAGAGTTCAAATTACTCAATGTACTTTTGATTTCTTTTTTTACGAAAAAAACCTCGGTTAAAAAGGCTTCATACTCAGATTTTTTGAGATCAAGAAACAAGGCTTCAAATATAGCATCTTCTTTACTTTCAATAACTTGGAGTAATTTTTTTAAGGCTGTTCTTCTGAAGGAAACATTGAGCGTTGCGTGTGTCTCAAAAAATGCTCTCTGCTTCGAGTATAGTGTTTTTACGTCCATAATTTTTTTCGAATTAATTCCAAGATACTATATTTTTTATTGTTTTTGAATTTTTGTAATAATTAAACCTTTTTAATAAAGGAGAGCTTACTTCTATTACTAGTTTCAGATATTATATTGTTATATTTACCTGTAATAATCTATGAACATGAAGACACTACAAGTTGCTTTGGCACAAATTGCTCCCGTTTGGTTGAATAAACAAAAAACCCTAGATAAGATAAAAGATGCCATGTTTGAGGCTGCTAAAGAAAAAGCACAATTAGTTGTCTTTGGAGAAGGTCTTTTGCCGGGTTATCCTTTTTGGCTAGCATTAACTGACGGTGCTCAGTGGGATTTAAAAATAAATAAGGTGCTACATGCTCACTACGCTCAAAATTCGGTCAATATTGAAGCAGGAGATATAGAAGAACTGTGCGTTTTAGCAAAAGAACTTAAAATGGCTGTTTATGTTGGTGTAATTGAACGGGCCACTAATCGCGGAGGACATAGTTTATATTGTTCTTTAGTATACATTAATGAAAATGGAATTATTTGTAGCGTTCACAGAAAGTTACAACCTACTTACGACGAACGCCTTACTTGGGCGCCAGGCGATGGTCATGGTTTACAGGTCCATCCGCTCGAAGGGTTTACCCTTGGCGGTTTGAATTGCTGGGAAAATTGGATGCCTTTACCTCGAGCAGCCCTTTATGGAATGGGCGAAAATGTTCACTGTGCGGTTTGGCCGGGAAGTGATCATAATACCAAAGACATTACAAGATTTATTGCAAGAGAAAGCCGCTCTTATGTTATCTCGGTAAGTGCAACCATGAATAAAAACGACTTTCCAAAAGACAGCCCTTACATAGATGAACTCCTAGCTGCTGCCCCAGAGAATTTGGCAAACGGAGGCTCATGTATCGCAAACCCAGACGGGACTTGGTTGTTGGAACCTCAAACAAATACCGAAGGTGTTTTCTGTGCAGAAATACACTTGAATCGTATTTATGAAGAACGTCAAAATTTTGATCCTTCGGGCCATTATTCACGCCCCGATGTAACCCAGCTGCATGTAAACCGAGAACGCCAGTCTACCATTAAAATTAAGGACTAAATAGTCAAAACTATATATGAATAAAAAGCTGTTTTCAGAATTCAAAAAGTCAACTGATCAAGACGTATGGACTCAAATCCATAAAGACTTGAAAGGTTTGCCTTATGACTCTACCTTAACTTGGGAATCTTCTGATGGGATAAAGACACAACCTTTTTATAATCGGATTAATGCCAATCGAAAGAAGCTGGTAAATTCTTTTCCGCAGCAATGGAAAACTTCCCATACCATAACAGTGAAGAACGACATAACAAATTCAGTTCATGCTTGTGAAGCTGCAAAGAAGCAAGGTGTTGAAATCATTATTCTACGCTTGTCAAACAGTACATTATCTATTAAAGAGTTAGTAGATGCGCTTGAAGAAATTGACCTTACTTTTTATGTGATTTTTCAATTTATTCCTCCAGTTGAACTACTAATCAAGCTGAAGTTGAAAAACTGGCTTTTTCTATTTGATCCCATTACACAATTAGCTCAAACAGGTAATTGGCTTATAAATCAAGCGACTGATTTAGAAGCCTGGAGTTTATTAGTTAATTTAGAAAAAAGCACTTCTTATATCTATATAGACAATCGCGTTCATCAAAACGCAGGAGCAACTATTCCGCAACAATTATCTTATGCTTTAAGTCATTCAGTTGATTATTTATCTAGAATAAACTCATCTTCTGAAGCGGTTGAGGTAGTTTTTCATCTCGCTCTAGGTCCTAATTACTTTTTTGAAATCGCTAAAATTCAAGCCCTAAAAACTGTCTTCTCAGCGGTTCTAGCAGTTTATGATTTTAAAATAAATTATAAGGTAATTGCGGAACCTTCTGAGCGCAACCTGACTTTACAGGATTATAACATAAACATGCTTCGATCTACAACGGCAATGATGGCTGGAATTCTAGGAGGTGCTGATGTTCTCAATAACCTACCTTACGATATTGCTTTTAATACACCCAATGAATTTGGTGATCGAATAGCTCAGAATCAACTGCTTATTCTAAAAAAAGAAAGTTTTTTTGACCAAGTTACAAACCCAGCAGAGGGGTCTTATTATATTGAACAACTGACACAGGAATTTGTAGAATATGCACTTACTGGCTTTAAGGAAATTGAAAGCAAAAAGGGCTTTTTAAGTTTGTTATTGGTTGAAGAAATTCAAAAACAAATATCAAAGTCTGCTCAAAAAGAACAAGATTTATTTGATTCTGGCGCATTGGTTTTGGTAGGAATAAATCGCTTCCAAGATTATGATGCTCCCAAAACTAAAAGCACCCGAATTGACAAAACGTATAACGATAAGATGCTCATTGAGCCAATAAGAGGAATTCGATTATCAGAAAAAACAGAGCAACACAATGGAAAATAATCGAAAAAACTTCTCGAGCTTAGAGTTGCCTTCTTTTGAAGAATCATCGCAGAAAAAAACTTCAGAATCTTTTACTACTGCCGAAGGAATCTCGATATCTAAAACCTTTTCACCACCTAAAGAACCGCTTGACCACACCGGTTTTTCTGCGGGTATCCCACCTTTTCTTAGAGGCCCTTATAGTTCTATGTATGTGAGAAGACCCTGGACCATTAGACAGTACGCGGGTTTTTCATCTGCAGAAGAAAGTAATGCATTTTATTTAAAAAATCTAGCAATGGGTCAAAAGGGGCTATCTGTTGCTTTTGATTTACCTACCCACCGAGGATACGATAGTGATCATGAACGAGTACAGGGCGACGTGGGAAAAGCAGGAGTTGCAATTGATTCGGTAGAGGACATGAAGCTTTTGTTTGATCAAATACCATTGGATAAAATGTCGGTTTCTATGACTATGAATGGCTCTGTTCTTCCAATAATGGCTTTTTATATTGTAGCAGCAGAAGAACAGGGGGTCACTCCAGAAGCCCTATCTGGAACCATACAAAATGACATTCTGAAAGAATTTATGGTTCGGAACACTTACGTATATCCGCCATCTCCTTCCATTAAAATTGTATCAGAAATTTTCAAATATTCATCTAAGCGAATGCCCAAATTTAACAGCATCAGTATTTCAGGGTATCACATGCAAGAAGCTGGAGCAACTGCAGACATTGAATTAGCATACACCCTTGCCGATGGTTTAGAATACATTAAAACAGGTATTAAAGCTGGTTTAACAATCGATGAATTCGCTCCAAGACTTTCATTTTTTTGGGGAATTGGTATGAATCATTTTATGGAAATAGCTAAAATGCGTGCCGGCCGAATGCTTTGGGCGAAGCTTGTAAAACAATTTGATCCTAAAAACGAAAAGTCCCTTGTATTAAGAGCTCATTGCCAAACGAGTGGATGGAGTTTAACAGCTCAAGATCCGTTTAATAATGTAGCTCGAACGAATATAGAGGCTATGGCAGCTGTATTTGGCGGAACTCAAAGTTTACATACCAACGCTTTGGACGAAGCCATTGCTTTGCCTACAGATTTTTCTGCTCGAATTGCAAGGAATACCCAATTGTTTTTACAGGAAGAAACCCACATTACCAAAACGGTAGATCCTTGGGGAGGTAGTTATTATGTAGAACAATTAACTCATGATATTGCTGACAAAGCTTGGCAACTGATTCAAGAAATTGAATCTTATGGTGGAATGACCGAAGCAATTGAAGCTGGAATCCCAAAAATGAGAATCGAAGAAGCTGCTGCCAAAAAACAAGCCCGAATTGACAGCGGACAAGATATTATTGTGGGCGTAAATAAATATAAGTTAGATCAAGAAGAGGGATTACATTATCTAGAAGTAGATCAAGCAAAGGTTCATAAACAGCAAATCGATCGTTTAGAAAAATTAAAAGCTGAGCGAGACAACAAAAAAGTTGAACAGGCTTTAGATGCTTTGACTCAAGCTGCTGGCATTTTGAATCAAGACAAAGAGCTTGATTACAACCTCTTAGAGCTGGTAGTGCAAGCAGCTCGATTTCGTGCTACTCTTGGGGAAATAAGCGCAGCGCTTGAAAAAAGTTTTGGACGTTACCAAGCAAAAATACAAACCTTTACAGGGGTTTACTCTAAAGAGATTAAGGCAGATGTTGATTTTGAAAAAGGGCAAAAACTAACCGCAGACTTCTTTGAGTTAAATGGACGTAGACCTCGAATTATGATTGCTAAAATGGGGCAAGATGGACACGATAGAGGAGCAAAAGTAATTGCAACAAGTTATGCCGATTTAGGTTTTGATGTGGATATAGGTCCCCTTTTCCAAACCCCTCAAGAAGCTGCAAAACAAGCCGTAGAGAATGATGTACATATTTTAGGAGTATCATCTTTAGCAGCAGGACATAAAACATTAGTTCCACTAGTTTTGAAGGAGCTAAAAAGGCTAGGCAGAGAAGACATTAGAGTTATTGTTGGAGGGGTTATTCCGCCACAAGATCACTCCTTTTTGAAACAACGGGGTGTATTAGGAGTCTATGGACCGGGAACTAAAATAAGTAAAACGGCTATTGAGGTTTTGCATTTTTTGATGGCTTAGTTTCAGTACTTTTTTGAATAAAACATTCCCCGATTAGTTAAGGCTTACTTTGTAAATAGTATTAGTATATTAGATTATTATTATGAAAAGACACTATATTTTATTAGTTGGTTTAATATTATTAACCTGCGGTTGTGATGGCGATGATTATGCAAATGAACCCCTCACAACTATAGATCCTATAGTTGGTTTGTGGGAAGAGGTTTTAGATGACAGCAGCCAATATGATAGCATAGTTTGGACTTTTACAGCTGATGGTCTAATGACACTCAATTTTGATGACAACAATTTAGCTTCAGGAGAATGGAGTACGTTAAATAGTCCGCCTAATTCGTATTCACTTTTTTTTCAACAATATCCTGATGCCACTAAAAGGGTTTTTTTCCTTGGATTAAATTTTTCATCCGATTATGATTCGGTAAGTATAATGGGTGAATCGACAACTTTTCATTGGGTAAGAAATAGAGCTTTAGTTAAAATTGAATAGTAAAAAAACTTTTTAAATGCTTTAATCTTATTTTCCGTTTTGCATTGGAGTAGTGTCTGGCATCAATTTATTTAAAATTGTATAAACAAGACAGAATTTTGTTATTGGGCTTAAAATTTGAAGTATAGCAACTGCTACTGCTACATAAATCCAATCAACTCCAAATTTACTTGCAAGTAATATAGAACCAATATTTAATATTCCTACAATACCGTCGTGAAGTCTAACCTTAGTGATGTCTTTGTCATTATTCAAAAAACCTCATATCCTTAAACAATGCAAGTTTTAAAATCAGTTTTGTACATTGTATTGATAAATTAGATTGAATGAATTGGTTAAAGAAAATATACCTTAAGCTGAAAGAACGGAGAGATAGGAATATGAAATTTAAAAAGGAATTTAAGGAGCGAACAGGTGTTGATTTGAATAATATTGATACTGGCAATAATTCAGGTACTAGTCATCAATAACGTCAATATCCAATTCCTTAAATATTGGGTTTTCGCTAATAATTTCTTTAATGTTTTATAATAAATAGATTCAGTTATTTTAGGAATTTTGAGTTTAAATTTTCAAAAAAATAAGGGAAATATGAGCCTTTTTATTCCTAGATAAAAACTTTAAATATAACTAAAGCATAAATCACAAAACGAGCATATCGGAAAAGTGACCAAATCAAATAATACTTAAAATTGTATTTTATCAAGCCCGAGGCGAGGCTTACTATAGAGTGCGGTATTGGACTGATTGCGCCTAACAAGACGAAAAGGCCTCCCCATTTTCGTAAATTCACAATATGTTTTGCGATTTTATTTTCAATATGATTTTGTATGCTAGGAATTAAAAACAATAGATTCCCAATCAGGTAAGAAATGATTCCTCCAACGTAGGAAATAGTGGCCAGTATGAACAAAAATAACCAAGGATTAGCTGATTTTGAGGCCCAAGCAATAAAAACTTCTGGTGGAATTATACCTAAAACAGTTTCTGAAGCTAAAAAAAATGAAAATACAAATGTAGAGGAATAAGAAACCACCAGGTGATGAAGCAGGGAATTAAAATCCAAAACGAAAAGCTCCAATCCTAATATAAATAGAACAAAAACAATTATTGCGGCACTGCCTTTAAAAGCAGTATTTTTTAAAAAAGAATAAAATTTTGTTATTTTATAATAGCGATTGATTAAAACCAATCGTTTTTTTAAACTAAAATTTGATTTTAAATTATTTATCATTTTTAAAGACTTTGTAAATTATTAAAAAACAGCTCCGGTAACATCAATTAACCTAGACTCATCGTCTTTAGTGGCACGATTTTAGAATTGTAAAAACTGCTGAATGGCCTGTGATTATTCCATCAGATTTTTTAATATTTTAAATCGAGGTCAAACTTAATGAATTTTCCATATTTTAATTTTATAAAACTGTAATTTTATAATATTTTTTTTGCTTTAAATAATGAAAGCCTAGAACATGTTAATTTTAAGGAATTAAAAGATTTTGGGGAAAAGGATGTTATTTAAATTAGTGACGTTTTCTTTTTAAACCAAAGGCATATCATGTTCATTAAGTTCAGATTATGAAAACAGGCTTTAAAAAAAGTTTTGTACATTGTATTGATAAATTAGATATTATGAAAAAGCTACTTCTTCTTTTACTGATAATGCCTGTTTTAGGGACAGGTTATATAAACGCTCAGAAATTATCTAAAAACAGTGCGTTTGATATATTGATGAAATGGGAAGGCAAATGGAAAAATAATGCAGTCTTTGAAGAATCCGTTTGGATCTCTGAAAGTGTTGAAACTCGAGGTACAACAGAGGCAAATTTAATTCTTTCCAACAATTACCTTGAGATAACGGTTTATAATGATAATGCGAGTAAATATATTATTTGTTATGACCAATTGTCAAGTCAATTCAATCGCTGGGAATTTAAAAGCGACGGCAGTAATACTTTTTGGACAGGAAAATGGAATAAAAGTGAAAATACAATGACCTGGAGCTTTATAGATTTTTCAAACTCTGGTATTAGCGGTAAAATAATTGAAAATTTTAAGTCGGATGAAATGATTAAAACCAGAATTATTATGAAAGATAAGAGTGGAAAATTATTACTTAGAATTAATTCAACAAAAGAGAAAACTTAAACAATAAAACATATTATTTCCCTGCTTGGCAACTAAACCACAGGAATATCCTCTTCAGTTAGTTCAGGTAATTTTAAGCTATTACTAGATTTTTTAAAAAAGTAAACGAAAAGCCTAAGCACTTCATTGAGGGACAGAGAGTTAAGCCAAGTGATTACTATAGATTAAGAAGTGAGATAGTAAATAAATAGAGTAATTCGTTACCCTAAACGTTACCCCAAAAAAGAAACCAGCCCTGTAATGAGCTTGTTTTTAGTGACCTCGGCAAGATTCAAACTTGCAACCTCTTGAGCCGTAATCAAGTTTAAAGTAACCTAACTTATTGTTAATCAACAGTAAAGTCAATAACAGCAGTATCTAAACCACCTATTGTTTACAAGTAGTTCAAAAAAACCTGTATACTAATATGTATACTATAAATAATTATTTATTTTTGGTATATGGGTGTTGGTATATATTTAAAGAAAAACTTAGATAAGCAAGGCAGGTCTTTATTATTTGTTAGGGCAACCTACAGGAGTAACCCTCCATTAACAAAATCCATTAGTATAAAGGTTTTACCAAAAGATTGGAATTCTAGAACATCAAGGATTGATGGGAGGGTTGAAAATTCAATAATCCTAAATCGTGAAATTGAAAAAGTAGAAACTAATCTAAAAACCGCTTGGTCGTATTTAGAAGCTGGGTCTTATTCTTGGAATGAATTTACTGCAGCTGTAAGAGGTGGAGAAACTGGTTCTCAAAAAACTCTATTAACATTTGTTGATACCGTAATTAAACAACGGCACTTTAATATAAGCAGTTTTAATACTTACTTAGGTGTTTGTAAAGCACTATTAAAAGAGGTTGAAAAAAAAGATATATTCCTCAAAGAATTAACGAACGAACTTATAGATTCCTGTGTGTTTAGATGGAAGCAAAGATTATCTCCATCATCAGTAAGAACTTATATTTTACACTTAAAAAAGATTAAGGATTTAGCTTACGATAAAGGACTGATTACAGAACCATTTAAGCGAAGAGATGAATGGAAGGTAAAAAAGAATAGTTCAATCAAAATTATTGAAACTGTCAAGACGGAAGACTTTAAAGAAGCTATTGAGAGAATAGAGGATATTTACGACCTGCAAGCAATGTACTTTTACCTACTGATGTTTTGCCTTAGAGGGTTTTATCAAGGGGATATTGTAACGATGCATTTACACGCTTCTAATCTTGTGGATGCTGACAGAGATGGTACACTTCATTTAGACAAGAAAGAGAAGAAATACATCAAACACCAAAGGAGTAAAACAGGGGAATTGATGGAAGTAAGAATGGACTTAGAACCAATCTTTAGTTTAATCTATACCCTTAGAGATACTGTAAGGTTTACACACGGACAGCGTATCAATAAGAAGACAGGAGAGCCTTTTAAAAAAGGTAAAGATGTATACTCTAATGATGAACTAAAAGGATGGATATTCTCATACGATTTAAACGATACTAAGACGCACAAGAACGTTTGGGATGTATATCAAAAGAGAATCAAGGAACTGCTAGGAAAACCCTTTAAAACGGCTAGAAAGACATTTGAGAGTTACGCTCTAAAGTTAAAGGTGTCGCAGGATATTAGATTCAAACTATTAGGACACGCTAATCCAACTATTAAGGCTCACTACCAAGATTGGGAATGGGAAGAGCTAAAAGAACAAGTTGATGAAGCACACCTAGAAGTTCTTGAAGAATATAAAGCAAAAGAGTTGCTTAAAGCACTAAACTCAAAAGCTAAATCTCTAAAGATATAAGTAGGTTAATTCTTAGGGTTTGTTAATCTTATTGTCTTATAAAAAAAACACCACAATATTGAACCAACCATTCTTCATCTTCATCATACTCATCACATTGAATTAAATTAAAAGAATTAAAGTCCGATTCAAATCTAATCGGATAAGTATAGTTCATAGCCCCAAAGTAATCATCTCCAGAAAAAGCATATGATTGATTTAGAAGATTAAAATCAGTTCCATCATTTTCCCATACTCCATTTTGTGTAGAATAATCATCAATCCCATCCTCATCACCAATTGTATATATATAAGTTCCATCGGAGTTTATTATATAAGTCTCCTCTGTAATATACTCAATTCCATTTTCAATAACAGTATAAGACTTTATCCAATTGCCAATTAAGGGGTCAGTAGTCCTAGTGTCCTCATCATCACTTGAACAAGAAATAATAGTTAGTCCGCTGAGTAGTAATAGTATTTTTTTCATTTTATTGGTTTTAAATTACAAGTTAATTATACTAAACTTAATTGACAAAGTATCTCTATTAGCTTCCCTGTAACATCATTGTAGTGTATTAATTAATCGGTGTACTATTTAACTTAGCTGAAGTATTGATTTTATTGAGTCTAAAAGTGTATTAAAAAATACCATACTATTAAATAGCACAAAAATATTTAATTAATTGTATTAATTTAGTACATTGCACTAAACGAATAAAGAAATGAAGACAGTTAAGTACATTCGGGTATCTACATCAGAACAAAATATAGATAGACAACAAGAAAGAGGGGTTAAGGAATACGTTGACAAGTGTAGCGGAGTAATTAAATTTGCAGCCAGACCAGCTGCAAAAAAGCTGCTTAATGAAATTACTAGGCAGCAAGATAAAATAAACTTACCTCCTAATAAAAGAATCAGTACCATCAAGGTTTCAGCGATATCTAGATTAGGCAGGAACTTACAAGACATCCTTAATACCGTTGATTTTCTAACCCACTTAGGTATATGTATCATATCAGAGAAAGAAGGTATTAGAACCTTAGATGATGAAGGTAAAGAGAACCCTACTGCTAAGATGGTTTTAAGTATAATGGCGACACTTTCAGAGTATGAGCGTGAACTTATATTAGAAAGGCAAAGAGAGGGCATTATAGCCGCTAAAAAGCGTGGTGCGTTTGAGAATGGTGGTAGACCAAAATTAACCCCACAGGAGTTTATTACTAAACCTAAAAATGCAAAGGTATTGGCTCTTTTACTAAAGGGTATAAGCATACGGGAAACTGCATTTAGATGTCAGGTGTCTAATGGAACTGTTCAGAAGGTTAGTAAGATTGGAAAGGAACTCGGGTACATTGAATCACGTTATATTTTAAGCGAAGATTTTATTAAAATTAGTAAGGGAGACCCTAATCATATGAGTATGCCTTCAAGTAAAAAATATCACGAAGAAATGAAAAAGTTAGATTTATAAACCCCACCAAGATAATGGCAGGGTCTACAAAACACAAACAATTTCTTTTGGTGTTTAATTAAGTTTAAATGTTAAATCACTTCCGTCAATCCATTTTTGGTCTGCCCATCCAATTAGTTTTATACCATCTATCTCTAGGGATAATATTTCCTTCTCTTCAAATCCATCTGTTATTTGAAAGCAAAACTTTTTAGCCCAATCGCACTTTGTTTTGTCATCTCCTTCAAGAAACTCTTTATACAATTCTGGAATAAAAAAGGAGAATCTTTCGTGTGAACGTCCCCAAGTATTAAACTTGATGTTTTGAAAACCTGTTGCTTTCATTTCTTTACGGATGGTTCTAATATCCTTTCTTCTGTTTGGTGTTACTGTATTTTTCATATCGGTTGTTTTTATTGCAGCTTCATTGCTACAGTACAAACATCTAATAAAAATCAAAGCAAAACAAGAGCAAGAAAACAGTTGTACTAATTTAGTACACGCTTTAAACCCCAATAAATATAGGCTATTGAAATTATTTGAATCTTTATTTGTTCAAATTAGTATTTTTTATTGTAATAAACATTGACATTCAAGCTATCATTGAGATTTCAAATGTGCTAATTTAATACAACTGATTAAATAGGTTTTTTTAAGAGTACTATTGTCTATATCATTGTACCAATCAAGTATGATAAGATGAGTTGAGTGAGAAAAAACTTATTAACAACCCAAAGCATTAATAAAGCATTGATTTATATGCTATTAACCTCTATTTAATGCCGTTTTAAGGCTGATTCACTCCATTTGCTGTTTAACACTATCAATGTAATCTTATTGTATATATATACGGGTTAGTTTTTGGCTAGATACTTTCGGCTAATCCAAATAAAAGTCTCTCACAGAAATCAAGCAAGAGTGACAGGTCAGGTGCAAGTAGGATGACCGCTGGGAATGCAACCAAGGAAGCATTTAAGTCCGTTAGGATGAACCTACAAGAGTAAGCGTGTTTATTGGTTGTCGCTTATTTGGAAAGTCAAGTAGCCTCTGCAAGAGTTCAAGGCAAGACTTAACGCATCTTCTTCTAGGCGAAGCCCTGCTTTGCTTGCTAGGGGTTGATGTGTTCTGTAAGTAACATACAGAGTTAAGGCAATATATAATAAGTAATAATAGTAGTAATAATAGTAATTAATAATAATAGTAATGAGAAGTATTGAAAGAAACAAACACATACAAGTAAGGTTTACAGAACCAGAGATAGTAAAGTTTAAAAAAGTAGCTAAAGCAAATGGTTTAACCCTAAGTGGTTTTGCTAGATACAGTATGGCAAGAACAAGTATTATTCTAAGTGAAATAAAAAAAGAACTATAATGGAAAAGATAACATTGAGTATAACACAAAGAAGTAAGAAAAAACTACTTCAAATTGCACATCAAAAAGGGATGGTTTTGAATGAGTACCTCAACATACTATTACTAAATAAAATACTCTAAAATATAGTTAATGGAAGTTAGTCAGCCCATATCCACTTGACAAAGTATCCAGATACTGCTAATCTCCTCCCCAACTATCTTGAAAGAAAATACCAACACCTAGTTCAGCCCACAAATAAAGAAGGAATAATATTGCTATAATTAAAATGGTTTTTTTCATAACAATTAAATATAAGAAATTATGCCAAGACCTAAAGGTTCTCCAAACAAAGTAACATCAGAAGTAAGAATTAAACTACAAGACTTACTAGACGATTTAATAGACTCTTTAGATATAAATGAGTTAGACAATAACCAGCGCATTAAAACGCTTCAGATAGCCTTACAATACACATTACCTAAGTTGAAACACGAAGTAGATGAGGTTAAAGACTTGCCTTTGTTTGTGGAATGAAAACAAGCTTTAAAAATAGTTTTGTATATTAGTTGCAAACAACAACATATTATGAATTACAAAATCTTGATGTACTCAACTGCTACTCTAATTGTAGCAAACCTCCTGATTGGATTATTCACTAATTTTTGGGGCGAATCTAATAATCCTGATACCATCAACGGTATTTTAGGGGTGCTTCTAATCCTTTTTGCCACACAAGTATTTTCCAAAAAGAAATAAAAAACCCCCACCGAAAGCAACAGCTAAAGTGAGGGCTACAAAGAGTCATTACCACTTGATATTTATTTAATCAATAACGTCAATATCCAATTGCTTAAATATTGGGGTTTCTGCTTCTGTTATTTCTACATTTTGTTTGACTCATCCATAAGCTGAATCCATTAAAGCTTTATAGGCGCTTACGTCCCCTTGTTTGGCTTTAAATATAGTTGATTGTGTAATTATATCAGTATAAGCTCCAGAATAATACTAATAGATTACTCTATGTGTTTATTTGATTGTTGCTTTTTATTTTTAAATAGAATTAATATTGCTTATCAAATTTTAATAATGCTTTATAATAGAAAAGACCTTCGTCCCTTAACTGAAGTGATAATGCAGTAGATGATTAATTAACTTAAGGTTTTAGCTTTGTAAAATTAAAAAATAAATATTGTGAAAAGATTATCCATCCTTGTATTGTTCATATTATTATCCTGTTCAAAGGATAGTGCAATTCCAGATGCTCCAACACCAACTGTAAAGTACACGTTAACAGTTACAGCTTCTGAAGGAGGGACTGTAAACAATACGGGTGGAACTTACAACGAAAACTCTAATGTTTCAATAACAGCTATTGCTG